>Ga0065711_1034005_pt1 | contig 24442 bp, 24 predicted proteins | sample Hoacrofraction12_FD_59098 | JGI IMG/M metagenome (GOLD analysis project Ga0065711, IMG submission 59098) | Hoatzin crop microbial communities from Cojedes, Venezuela - Epithelial fraction 12 v2 (version 2) | ecosystem: Host-associated > Birds > Digestive system > Esophagus > Crop | place...
CGGCCTGCTCTCGGGCGCGGAGGCGGCGGGGCCTGCGGCGGCGTGCGGCTGGAGCTTGCCGCCGTGCCGTTCGGGTGCCGCGGTCTCGCTGGCGCCTGCCTCCCGTCCCTCTCCTGTTGCCGCGGTGAAGCGGAGGGAACGTCTGGTACGTTGCTGAGCTTCGTTTAACCCCTGCTGCACAGGTTGTTTACGTGAGGTCAACCCTGTTGGACTCTCCACCGGGCTTGCCGGGTGTCCCGGAGCATCGTCGGCTCCCCAGGGCGGTGCTGGCGGAAGAGCTCGTGTTGCCGTCACCTTTTGCACGAGGTGTTGAGGAAGGGCGGTGGGAAGTGCTGGCGGGTGACCCAGAACGTCTGCAGCTAGCTCCAGTCGAGCGACTGCGCAGCAGAAAGGGCAGGAAACGTGCCAGTTCCTCGCTAGCAGAAATGGTGCTTCACAGACCACCCTCGTGAATGTGCCGAAGTAGAAGATGATGATCAGTGATTGGATGATTAGGCTATGTTTATGTGTGTGTCTGAACCTTCTAGAAAACCGGAGTTACTGATGTTGAGTGCTACATAGTAAACTAAACTGTGTTGTCTCTAGCATGTGATGTGTCTTTGTCAAAGCGGATTTCCGGAGAACTTGCTTGTCGTAACATAAGCTACTACATATGCATCAGTGTTTATGAGTAACTGAGTGGTTTTCTGATGCTGTAGTAACTTGTAAAAGATGTGGAAACATAGCCCTGTGAGAAGGGGGAGTATGACCCTTTCCCTTAGCGTGCCACTCCTGTAGCACAGTCTGTGCTGTGAGCAAGATCATTTGCTGTGAGGAGCAGAGTCCAGGCAGACTGGCTTTCCAGTGCTGAGCCCAGCCTGAGTAGTCTTGTCTAAACCATGTTCCTTCTTCTGGATCCTGGTAGCTTGGACTCCATTGACTGTTTTTTGTTGCCCTGCCTTAATTTTAGCTCTAATTCTAAGCCGTATGTTGCTCATGCTGCAGGTTGTCACCTGTGGAAGAAACTACCTTTTAACTTCTGTGGATTGCCAAGTTAGTAGCTCTCCACCAATTTGTGTGTCGGTAGCCTAGAAGTGAATCAGTAATGCCAGTTTCTTCGTAGGAATAAAGAAATGCAGGATGATTTTGATCTGATAAGTGAAGTCTTACAATTGCTTAATCATTGTCAGGTGGAAAAAGGATTAGCTCTGGATTTGAGTCTGGAGTCATATGTGACTTAAGTGCTAAGCTTATTGCTTGCTAAATGGTGCGTTTTTGTGTGTGTGTATAGTAGCTGTGTTTAAAGTCTGCCACATCCCTGATGTTGCTGTTCATGATGGAACATCAGAACCTTGAAACTGCTTCGCTGAGAGTAGCTGAAAAGGGAAGGGAGGGGGAATTGTTTCAGGGACAGGTGACAGCTTAAACCTGAAGGTGGCAGCAGTTACAAGCCGCACCAGATAATGCGTAAACACATCTGGGAGTGTGGCACGGGGGAGGAAGGAGGCTGTTATTTAGATTAGTTCTAAATTGAGTTCACCTGCAGTTGAGGTAGATTTGTAGAAACTCTTAAAATTCAGTTGTAGTTTGTCAAACAGGCATGATGTTTTGAAAAGTCTAAATCTTGACACTGCTTTCAAACAAGATGTTGACCAGCGGAAATAGTGTCCTGTGAAAACTAGTAGGATGGAGTGTAAAAATCTTAGATGTAAATTATGAAACAGCATAGTGAGTAGGAGGAGAAATGTATTTCCTGCTTCTGTGGAAAGGCTTTCTTTCAATAGATGTTAATGACCATACTCTTCCTAGTCCATTACCCTTAAAAATGTTTGCAAAGTATTCTGCGATGCTGCTTGAACATCACTGTTAAATGCTGTATCCTTACTTTAGTAGACTTTTAAGTAGGATTTTAGGTAAATACAAGTCTGTTTTGTTTAAAGGGTTGGTAAGCCTTGCCTCTGGCCTTGTTTTTGGAGTGAGCTCACGTACTGAATTTGGTCTGTAGAATGCTGTGGCCTGGGAAGGCTTGAAGCCACTGTGAGCTGAGGAAGAAAAATAAGGATAGAATATGGTGAAAATGAAACACAGCATCGACCCCCCTCCCTCCTTCTGATACCTGGTAGTACTACACAACTTCTTTAACAGCTGCACTGTGATGTGCTTTCTGCTAAGCATTTAGCTGCTAAAGTGGCTTGAGGATTTGATCCATAGCAAGGATCTTAATTTCTATAATGGAAGAATGTTAGACTGAGAAGTCTGTGTCATGGTGTTTACTGTCAGGAAGCTCTTAAATACCTCTGGCTGGTGTATGGCGCATTATGTAGCGTCACAACGTTAGTAGTGGTTAAAATAATTTATTTTGCTAGTTAGAAGAACTTATCTGCTGACTTGTGTTACAACCTTCCTTACCCTTGCTATACTCCATAAGGGAGGGAACTAGTGTAATTCTATGATGTTTTTCACAACTAGATATTCTAGTAATGGTCTGATGTTTAAGTTTCTTGCAATGATGAGGTAGGAGTTAGTGCTGGCCTGTGAGGACTTGGTTTTCCTATTGAGATGCACAAGGAATGGATTAAATTCCTGTCCAGTTGTCTGGTCTAAGGACAATCTTCTCTAAGGTAAATGGGGTACAAGGTTGCTGGCTTCAGTTGCCTTGTATTTCTGTGGGTGGCTTGTGTTGGGTCTGACCTTGCATGCTTGGTTTCTTTACAGACTTGCTACTAGTCTTGGCATTGATATCGGCCTGATGTGGTCTGCTGTGAACAGCGCTGCTCTGTAACTCTGTAGTCAAGAAATAATGTCACCTTCTGTGATCCGCGTCTCAGGGGTACAGTTTTCAGGCCTGCTGCACCGTTCTTACCTCAGTAACTAAAGGATCAAGATAGTCGGCTTCAGTAAAACACTGTTTATCCTTGTATTTCAACTTCTTAGTTTTTGTTTCCCCCCTCCAAAAAGTGCATGTGCTGACACCTCTGCAAGCCTGAGGAGGTGGCCTTAAGTACAGCTCACGAATGTTTGGAGGAAGCATCCTTGTATGAGAGGCTGTTTGGGGAACTTTATACCTTTTGTTAATGTTTTTCCTCTAAACGTTTTCCTTTTAATTATTTATGTAGTTCAATGTTCTGCATTCTGCACTCGGTTCCAGGGTTGGCTTGTGAATAGCTCAGGGCTCTCCATTTTAGAATTCTCATAAAATATGAGAATTTTAATGCAGCTTTAATAGTGGTAAGCCAAAGAATGAAAAATCTTTGCAGCTGCTCTGGTGAATTTCTAAACCTGTGAGAATTAAGGATCTAGTCTATCCTGCTGTGAAGAGGGGAATGCGGCTTGTTCCCAATATTTGGCTAATAAGTAAGATAATCTCAAAAATCGGTGGAAGTGACTGGTTAAAAGTGGGAAGCTTGCCTGTTGAGGGATGAGCCACTTGTATTAAAATATACTTTTCTATAGAGGAAAGAAATAGTGACTGTGGAGAGTAAAGCCAGTATGTTGTTTGGCCTCAAGTCTGAGACAAGTAAGAATGTGTCCATGTCAAACTATGGTGCAAACACGCTGTTAAAACACAAAGGGTGAAACTTCTTGCTACTTCTGAAGAATGAGTGCAGTTTTGGAGTTTACAAGGTGGAGTTCATAATAAAAAGCTGCATGAGGAACTGCTAGAAACTTGTCTGCACAGTACTCTCTTGTTGCTGGCAGGTGCCGTAGGCTCTCAGGGAGGCTGGTCTGAGAAGGCTGGGAGCAGTGGTAGGAGAGCCAGAGTTGTGAGGCCTAAAAGGGGCCTGGGAGGTGTTTGGCAGACACAAAACCAAAATAGTGAGATCTTGTGCCAGCTCTTAACCCTTCACTGGAAGAAACTTGTGTCGGCAGGGGAAATTCTGTGAGAAATGAGCATCTGCCTGGAATGCTGCTGACCCCTCCTTTCCAGACCCTGTTCCATTGCTGTCAGACTGATGTGCTGGGATGAGAAAACTTAGTTTTTCCCTGGTTGCTAGGAAGCCTTGAGCTGACTGCTGCAAATTCACCACTCTATAATCTGATAATTCAGAGGTGTTATTCTGACACGCTTTGCTTTCATGAAATCAATACAAGCGGCAGCTGAATCTAAAAGGGGTAGGAATAGATTGTTTCCTCCTTTGCTCCCTTGTGTAGGGAGCTAGGTGTATTGGAATGTGTCTCAGCTCTTTTTAATAAGATTCATCCCTTAGTGGGGGAGGCAGTAAGGTTTCTTGTGTGCTCACAAACAGAGAAAGATTTTTTTGTTTTTATTTTGAGGTGAATGCTGATTTGAGGACTCAAGTCCAGGTTGTAACCTTTGCCCAGAAGTGGGGTAAATATGAGGAGTAATAGTATAGGTAAAACAGTGGCTGCAGTGGCAACTAGGTTTTTGTGTGGACTGAGACTAAATTCCACTGTTGGATTCCTGTCATTTAGAACCGGGGAACAATTGCTTCCTTTTTTGTTTCTGCGGTTTGCTAGTGTGATAAATAAACATACAAAATTTATCAGATATGTGTATCTGCTACTCTGAGCTAAACACCTTGTAGTTGTGTAAGAAGTTGGTGCTTGTTCTGATATTATCATTATTCTGAGCATTTCAGCAAGTGGCATTCTAGTTACTGGTTTATTAGGCCTTAGTTGTTACTGTTACAGAGTCTGCAAGTTAAGATGAAATTGATGTCATAATGTGAAACTCCACAGTATTGCAATGCAAGTAAAAGTCAGTGAATTTGTGCTTCTTGAACATGACATGCTAATGGATCTGGTGTTCAAAGTTTTGGACAACATGGTATTCTGCTGCTTTGTGGCTGGACTTTTGTGGAGAGGAAACTGATGTACTTGATGTTAGCATCCCAGTGTAATAACCTAACTTACTCTCCTGGAGAGATTTCAGGTTACTGAACTAGGTTAATAATTTTTACCAAATTTCATGGCTGTTTTACTGTCTTGGCTCTGCCAAAGTGTTATTAAAATGCCTCAGTGAAAGCACAATCTTGTACTGATCAACATTGAATGTGAAGTGTTTATATACAGAATCCCTAATTCTGTTATGACAGGCATTTTCTCTGCAGTATGTTTTGTCAGGTCTGTAATAGTGGGATAGCAGGACAGTCAGAAGATGGTGTGCCTAGGAGTTGAATAAATAGTTGTAGAACTTGAATGTGGACATAATGTAACTGCCAAGTAACGATGCAAATACAATGAAATCTTCTATTTTAATGGGTGTTTGTCTGAATTTCAAAATGCTTCTTAAAAGGAGCTGAAACCTGTTAAGTCTGTAAGAGGTACCTCACTGAACCATCTCTGAAGGAAAGCACCATCAATGACAAAATAAACTGTTGTAGTTAAATCCTACTCACTGTTTTTGGTACCAAATGTCCTAACGCTTCATTTCCAGTGTTTTGGAAAAAACAGTAGTGTGCTTAGGTTCCATGGTACGTTTTTCACTTTAACTATCCCTTTTACCATTAGTTGTATCATTAGAATTATCACTCTGCTCTTAATCTAGAAAGGATTTGGCTGTTTTAAGGTTATGATTATGTTTTTTTGGAACAGTGACATAAAGCTTATTAGATTGTCTGATCAGCTAGCTTCTGTTCTTCCAGCCATTTGAGCTGTTTCTCTGTTTACAGGCATGAAGCCATGCCCCTAACTGATTCCATTTAAACCTTTTATATAACATTAGTACTTCTGTATTGCTTTACAGCTCAGCATGATAGAATTTAATAAACTTCTTAGTTAATATGGCTTATGACAATTTTTAGTGGGCTTTCAGTTAAGCTTTAAACAGTTCTGGTAATGTATATTAAGGCTTTGTACATTTCCTGTGTTAGTAAATCTTACTTGGTGTTAGTAAATCTAATGCTATCCAAGGTGCAACTAGAAGAGGAAGTCTGTATCCCCCCTGGTGCTGCCTGTCCATCTCGCAGTTAAATTAGGTTGAAGTTGGATGTTATGTTCTGCCAACAAACTCTCAACAGAGTATTCTAATGCATTCCTAGATTGCAGCAATGCATTAGCCAGTATATTCAGATGCAGTTAACTTTTGGTGTTGAAAGAAATTGACTTAATCTCAGAATGCCAAAGTCAAAATTTGGGGAAGCTTTAATGTACTCTCATGATTCTGTGGACGTAATCTATTTAAGCTTAGTGTAAAATCCTTTGTTTTTCTGTAATTACTTAAATTGTGGATGGCTTATACATCTACACTTTTGTCTTTCTGAAGAATGCTGTGGATAGGTGAAGGAGGTCCAAGTGAATATAGTAACTTAACTCTTGCAGTTAATAAGTGTTCCACCCTTTCTTTTTCATACCCACATCTTATCCAGATATGCTAGCTGTCCACTAATGTAGCACTGAGCAGATGCAGGGATAACAGAGAGAAAAGAGAAGGAAACTCAAAACCGCGATTTTCAAATTAGTACTATTTGGCTACTGGTCGTTATTTCCTGCTATGTAGGAACACACATGGTGAGCAGTTCAGAGTTTGCAACTGGCTTCTGCTCAAGGTGAGTTACAAATACCGATGTGAACTAGAAGTTTTCCTTATTGGTGTACAGCATGTTGATGGCATCTTAGTTGCTTTACAGTAGCTAAAATGCCAGAATTCAACGTATGAGTGCAGTTTCTTTTTACTTCTTGCTGGAGCTCTCAAGCATGATTCAACCCTGTCAGTAGCTCTGTAGGACAAGAATCTACATGGCTGCCATGAAGGGTTTTAAAATAAGTTGTGGCTTGTAACTCGTGAACCAGGAACTGAAGATTATAATTTCAAGCTCTTCCTGTGATGATCTGTCAACTGAAATGACTCTTAAAATACTGTAGTTGCTTGTGGTTTTTTCAGGTGTGGGCAGTGATTTAAGAGCTAAATAAATTGTATAGGTGTCAAGCTTCATAAGCTCAGGTCTTCTTTGGCAGCTCCACTCCTCCTGTAAATCTCTTCCACCTGTTTTGCCAGGGATTCAGATGTTTGTTTTTTTTTTTTTTTGATGGTGAGATACAAGTTTCTAGATGAGGAGGATTTCACAGAATGTTCGGGGTTGGAAGAGACCTCTGTGGATCATCTAGTCCAACCCCCCTGCTGAAGCAGGGTCACCTACAGCAGGCTGCACAGGACCTTGTCCAGGCGGGTCTGGAATACCTCCAGAGAAGGAGACTCCACAACCTCCCTGGGCAGCCTGTTCCAGTGCTCCATCACCCTCAGAGGGAAGTTCTTCCTCATGTTCAGATGGAACTTCCTCTGCTTCAGTTTGTGCCCATTGCCCCTTGTCCTGTCGCTGGGCACCACTGAAAAGTCTGGCCCCATCCTCCTGACACCCACCCTTCAGATATTTATAGGCATTTATAATGTCCTCTCTCAGCCTTTTCTTCAGGCTGAACAAGCACAGCTCCCTCAGCCTTTCCTCGCAGGAGAGATGCTCCAGTCCCCTTCATCATCCTCGTAGCCCTCCAGTGGACTCTCTCCAGTAGCTCCTCATCTTTCTTGAAGTGGGAAACCCAGAACTGGACACAGCACTGCAGATGGGACCTCACTAGGGCAGAGTAGAGGGGGAGGAGAACCTCACTCGACCTGCTGGCCCCACTCTTCTTAATGCACCCCAGGATACCATTGGCTGTCTTTGCAACGAGGGCACACTGCTGGCTCATGGTTAACCTGGTTAAGAGGACACCCAGGTCCCTCTCCACAGAGCTGCTCTCCAGCAGGTCCACCGCAAGCCTGTACTGGTGCATGGGGTTGTTCCTCCCCAGGTGCAGGACCCTGCACTTGCCCTAGTTGAACCTCATCAGGTTCCTCTCTGCCCAACTTTCCAGCCTATCCAGCTCTTGCTGAATGGCAGCACAGCCTTGTGGTGTATCCACCACTTCTCCCAGTTTTGTGTCATCAGCAAGCTTGCTGAGGGTACACTCTAACTCTTCATCCAGATCATTGATGAAGTTGAAAGAGACTGGGGGACACCACTATTAAGTTACAGGCCTCCAACTAGACTCAGCGCTGCTGATGACAACCCTCTGAGCTCTGCCATTCAGCCAGTTTTCAATATACCTCACTGACCACTCATTCAGCCCGCACTTCCTGAGCTTGCTTATGAGGATGTTATGGGAGACAGTGTCAAAAGCCTTGCTGAAGTCGAAGTAGACAACATCCACTGCTCTCCCCTTGTCTACCCAGCCAGTCATACCATTGTAGAAAGCTATCAGATTGGTTAAGCATGATTACCCCTTGGTGAATCCATGTTGACTACTCCTGATAACCTTCTTTTCCTCCACTTGCTTGATGATGACCTCCAGAATGAGTTGCTCCATCATCTTTCCTGGGATGGAGGTAAGGCTGACCGGCGTGTAGTTCCCTGGGTCCTCCATCTTGACCTTTTTGAATATTGGAGTGATGTTTGCTTTTCTCCGGTCCTCGGGCACCTCTCCTGTCCTCCAGGACCTATCAAAGATGGAGAGTGGCTCAGCAATGACGTCTGCCATCTCCCTCAGTACTCATGGGTGCATTCCATTGGGGCCCATGGATTTGTGGGTGTCCAGTTTGCTTAAGCGATATCTCACACAGTCCTCCTCGACCAAGGGAAGGTCACCCTTTCTGCAGGCTTCGTCTCTTACCTCCAGGGCCTGGGATTCCTGAGGGCCGGCCTTAGCACTGAAGACTGAAGCAAAGAAGGCATTCAGTAACTCTGCCTTCTCTGCATCCTCCGTCACTAGGGCACCCACCTCGTTCAGCAGCGGCCCCACGTTGTCCCTAGCCTTCCGTTTGCTGCTGATGTACTTGAAGCTTTTCTTGTTGTCCTTGACATGCCTTGCCAGATTCAATTCCAGGTGGACCTTAGCCTTCTTCATTGCATCCCTGCATGCTTTAACAACATTCCTGTATTCCTCTCAAGTGGCCTGTCCCTCTTTCCACATTCCATAGACCTTTCTGTTCCATCTGAGCTCTGCTAGAAGCTCCTCGCTCATCCATCCAGGTCTGCCACCTCCTTTGCTAGATTTCTTGCACTGATCCTGAGCATGGAGGAAGTGATGTTTAAACAGCGACCAGCTCTCTTGGACCCCCCCTGCCTTCTAGAGCCCTGACCCATGGGATCCCTCCAAGTAGCTCCTTGAAGAGGCCAGAGTTAGCTCTCCTGAACTCCAAGGTTTTGATCCTACTTATCACCCTGCTTCTTCCATGCAGGATCCTGAAATTCACCATTTCATGGTCACTGCAGTCGAGGCTACCTCCAGCCTTCGTGTCCTCAACCAGTTCCTCTTTGTTTGTTACTATAATGTCCAGCAGAGCGCTCTCCTTGTTGGTTCCTCCACTACTTGCATCAGAAAGTTATCGTAGATGCTCTGCAGGAACCTCCAGGACTGCATGTGCCTGCCTCTATGATCTTACCCAGCTGATGTCAAGGCGGTTGAAGTCCCCCATGAGAACCAGGGCCTGTGACTGTGAGGCTACTTTCAGCTGCTTGTAGAAGGCCTCATCAACTTCCTCCTCCTGGTCAGGTGGCCTGTAGTACACACTCACAATAACATCACTCATATGAGGCTGTCCCTTAATTCTAACCCATAAGCTCTCAACTTGTTCTTCATCCGCCCCCAGACAGAGCTCAGTACATTCCAGTTGCTCCCTCACATACAGAGCAACTCCACCACCTTGTTGGCCTGTCTTTCCTACAGAGTCTGTAGCCATCCATGACAGCATGCCAGTCATGCAAGCTGTCCCACCATGTCTCTGACTGCAATGAGGTTGTGGCCCTGCGACTGCACACAGATCTCTACTTCCTCCTCCTTGTTGCCCATGCTGCGTGCACTGGTGTACATACATTTCAGGAATGAACTCAAGCGTGCTGGTTTGTGGAATATGTTCTTCTCTCCCCCTTCCTATTATAGGAAGAAATCTTTGGGCTCAAAGATTTGTTAAGCTGAAAAAGTGACAATATAGCTATAGCAATTGGAAATGCTTGTGAGACCGCAGAGACAAAACAGCAGTGCATGCTTGGTTGCCTTCTTGTGTCAGTGTGCTCATTTCCCTAGATACAGCATGTGGTATGCTAATACCTTCTCCATCACTATTGTGGAGAGGGTCATAACAGTCTCATCTACCACTTGACCAGATACTGAACATGATTTCACCAAAAAAAGGACAGATAAAGATGCCTCAGTGGGCCAACTACACTAATAAAGGCTTGATTTGGAAAGTGCCTGGAGAGACTATGTAATATATCCTTCTAGGTTTCGCTATGTCCATTATCACCTCTGACAGAGGTTTGTCTAACAGGTTCTTAAAGATTTACGATGTTGAGAGATTTGATAGCTTTGACAAGCAATCTAAAACATGTTTATCTTATGTTTTGAAAGGTGTTCCTGGTCTGTAATAATGATGCAGTTTTCTTCAGCTGAGGCCTGTTTCTTCCACAAAGGTGTAAAAAATGCCCTTCACTGAGAGCTTGATCCATCTGAGGAAAAAACTGATGCCTGTTTCATGCAATTTGTTTAGCATGAACAGCATCATTGCATTTCATGTTTTGGATCCTGCTTCCAGGGCTTTTTTGCCTTTCGCACTTCAGATGCTCCTCCATTTCCTCTGAAGTGCAGAACCCAAAAAAGGATGTAGGACTCCAAAAGAAGTCTTGCCATGGCAGAACATTCCGCAGGCTGGACATGTATGTACACAGAACCCTGTTTGGTGCTTGACTTAATATATATAATAAACTGTTACTGATTCATGTTTGGGCTGTGAGCTGCAGTCATTTAAGATCTCACTTGGAGTTGTGGCCTAGCCAGCTGTTCAGCAGGCAGGGTTGTTTGTTTTTTTTTTTTTTTTGTAGCTAACTAGTCCTGCTTATTAAGGTCTGTCTTAGCCCTGGTGTTCTACAGATCAGTGATGAGATCTGTGTTCCTGCAGCAGAATTGCCACTGGGCTTGCATTTCTTCTTCCCTCATTATTGGCTGAGGAAGCCCACAGCTTGAACTTGGATTGTGGCTGCCTGTCAGGAAATGTTTATAGCGATCATCAGCTGTGGAATCACTGGTGATCATCGAGTTTACCCAGGTGCTATGGTAGGACACACCTTGTGCAAAGCTGTACTTTTTGTAGGTTTGAAGTCTCATCATCACTGAGCTTGGCTAGTCTTTTGAAGCTGTCACTGAGCAAACATATTTTACCCTTTGTGTTGGCAGACTTCAGATCTGTGTTCCAAAGAACACTGTTTTGGGACTGCTGAATTAGTGTTCTTTCATAGAAGCTCTTAGTTTTATTGTATGTTTTGAAAATGGATGAATCATTCTATCTGGAACTTTATAGGAAAGCTCTGCTTGGTTTATCTGCCACTGCCAGACTTTATTGGTTCAAGTTGCGGTTGTCCAAACTGTAAGTAACTGGTGATAACTGTATAGTGGAATTGGCCTGTAGCTTTAGCTGATAGCGTTTGTGTTTAGCTCTCTAAGGGAGGACTCCTTGTGCCTAATTATAAGGAGGAACCAGACTGCAGATCAGTTAACAGACTATAGATCAGTTAACAGCATAGCTGAAACTGAAACGCTATCTAAAAATCTGTGGGAGTTGGGTGTATGTTTTTCCACTCTACTAAACCCCCATACTATGGTTTCATGTCTCTTCCACGATCTACAGAGAAGGGCATTTTTTAGTACCAGTACAGCATTAGATACTACAGGTGCTACAGAAGAAGTGTAAGAAGCTCACACTGAATAAATGATGTGCTGCGTATAATTCTGCATTCAAGAAAACGGGGATACTGATTGTGTAAGGGTGGTTTGCTCACATTGAAGTTCTACTGCTATTCTCACCTTTTCTTAGAACATAACAGCTGAAATTGCATGAGGAAATTGTGCAATTTGTATTGATTTGTAAGGGAACCTGGATGAGGGGAAAAGTCATAGGAACAGACTATTTAATTAAGCACTTGTAAGCCTGTTAATCTCAGTTCTTCTAAATAAAATAATTCTGAAGCTGCTCCAGAAGGGACCTATTGGAGTTTTTCCTGCCCTTATGTCTAGGAGGTGTCATAGTCTTTTCTAGATAATTAGAAATAAGGAAGCAAGCAGTTGAGGGTCTAGTGCCTCTAGAGATCAGCTTTTCCCTGTGACACACTTAGTGATAGCTTTTCCAGTACCTACAGGTTGGGTTTTCTCTCCAGTCACTCTTTTGCTCACTGTTTTGCCAAATGTTATGCATCAGCCTGACCTCAGTTCATTAAGACTTTTTCCATGGGAGCAGAGATGACCACAAATGATGCATTTCACAGTGACTTTTTAATCATCACATGGATAGTCATATCTGTTCAGTGTACCTCTTTCCTATAACTTACGCTGGAAAGTTGAGGATTGCCTTACATGAGTGTCCCTGTTACACTATCTGGATGTCTCCTTGGTGTGTGTCAGTCAGTAATCCTGACACAGGTGAGTCTTAAGACTTAAGTGAGCATACTGCAAAAGCATCAATATCCCGTGATGCAGTAGAATCTGCTGTAAAGAAGCTGTTAATTCGTGTCTCTTCGCTTGTTGGTAGACCTGAGGCAGTGCAAGTTAGCTTGTGTATCAAAGCAGTAATAATGTAGATCTTAACTTCTCTCCTAAGTTTTGTCTGAATATATTTTGTGTTGTTAGACTCTAGCAGCTGCGAGACCTAAGGAGATGCTATGAGGACAACAATGTAATTGTAAATGTATAGTAACGGAAAATAGTATTTCTGAGTAACTATAGTTACCCTCCTATTAGTTAAGCATGCCATTGGCTGCTTAAATCAAGACCTGAAACTGCTTTTTCCTTTAGACAAGAGGAATCAAACTGCCCCCTAGGTATTCCCAAATGTTATATTTCAGCAGATACCATGTATGATACATTAACCACTTTCCATATGTATATTAGAAAATCTCCTTGGAATATCTGAAGTCCATATGGCTATGTATGATGAAGATATCTTGAAAAATCCCTTTTATTTGGCCATTCAGAAGCGGCGTCCTGATCTATGCAGCAAAGTGGCAGAACTTCATGGTATTGTGAGTATAAGTACATTTAAAAGCTGCTTATTAAATAGTAGCTGTATGAATTTAAAGTGTATGCCAGCCGTGGTGCATGTAAAGATTAGTGCAAGCCTACAAAACTTGGAAGTGAAGCAGAGCAACTTTTCTTTTAAGTTACTTGTTGTTTACCAATACAGGTCTCTTGATACATTGCATGGTAATAAAAGGTCAAAGCTGGTGGTGTTCCTAAAATTTACAGGAAGCTTATTTTCTTTGCTATGAACTAAAGTTACATATTTTCTCACTTGCTTGTAACTTAAAATGGGATTGATTGTTTGAAATCCCTGGTGGACAGACAATCACTCATTTCTGAGAGCATTTTACATAGCAAAATAAAGCCCTTAAACTGAGTGGGAATAAAAACTCCAGTCCTTAAGACTTCTAATCTGGGTATTCTACAATTAATCTTCATCCAAAATTAAGTGTGTGGCAACTCCATTAAACTTGGAGGTTATTGTTATCCAATTATAAAATTAAGCATTAAACTGGACAGGGTTCTTTCAGTTGTGCATTAATTAAGATGATGTGATCAACTGAAATGCTGAAATCTGTTCACCAGTTGTTTGTATTCTAACATTCTCTTCCTTGACAATGAGATGTATTTTTTTACAGCATGTATACAGTGTTTGTATTCATAATGTGTTGCTTTCTAATTAAGAATTTGTCTCAAACTGCCAGTCTGTTGACGTGCAGTAGACACAAGATGTTTCTTATCTTAGTTTTTTCTTTTTTCTGATGGATTTTCATTTTAGTGTGAAAACATACTTAGTTGTTATTAGCTGCCTAATTTGAAGTTCTTCGGGTGACTGCTGCTAAGTAACATAAGATTTCATCTCCTTCTCTTAGTATTGTTTGCTTCAGTTACACCCGTGATCCTTTTTCAAATAAGTCACTAAATGAAACTTCTAGGTTAATCACTGGACTGTGTGTCTATCAATGGCCTTTCTTTATTATTTATTTGAACAAAAGTACCTATAGTTGCTATACATTTGCTAGTAATTATTTATAAGCCAGATTCAATTGTTTGCCTCTGAAGGGCAAAGGCTGCTGGTGTTTAGCTGGTGATACATGGCATTTCTCTCTAAAGCATGATCTTAATTTTTTTAGGTGTTAGTTCCATGCAAAGGAAGCCTTTCAAGCAACAGTCTTTCTACCTGCCAGTTTGAATCTTACGTTCTGAAGTCACTAGAAGAAAATTTTCAGACCTTAAATGGAAAGGTATTTCTGTTTTGATATCTGAATGTAGCTTGGGGACACTCCAATAAATGATTCACTGCAGTTAATCACTGACAGTGTGAACTAATGGTTACAGGAGAGGTAGCTAGGAGTTAGAGCTAACTGACAAAAGTAGTATGTTGCCCATCAAAGCCAAAGCTCTTGGTGATATACCACTTTCTAGAAAAAGCTGTATTTTGGCATGTACACAAGAATACTTGTCCTGTTCAGATGGTAACACTGGCTCTAAATCCAGCTTGCTATTTTGGCAAAGCAATTTACCTGTGTTTTGTGGCCGTTAGGAATTTTGTTGTGTGGCAGAAGGGCCTGTATCACTTAGTTAAGAACTCTCTCTCTAGCTTGTAGGCAAATAGTAGCCTGCCTATATTGTATCCAGATGCAAGTTCACCAAGGCTTAAGACAAAATTGTGATGGTATTGAGTTGAATCTGAGGCCTGGTGTATTAACTGAGTAAGTAGAGTAGAAATAGACTGATGTAGCATCAAGCCATGATAACCAATGCCAAAGCTGCATAGGGTTACATTTTTTTCACTTGTAATTTTGCAGTACAATCTGAGATCTTGTGCCTGTTCGCACGCTGTCATCTAGATCTTCCTACTCCAGATGTCCTCACTGGAGTTGCTTGAGAAGATAAAGCTGAGCATGAGAAATGTAGACGATGTGTGGTGTCTTTCTCAAGCTGGACTTAAACCCCAATTCTAAGTTGTTTCTCAATGTCTCCTACTAAAAGTCCTCTAAAATCTGCAAATAGTCACTTATACCTTGGAGATAGTCTGATGCCTTTTGTACTAGTAGACTTGTGAAGAAAGTAGGTATAAGCAAGGTTTAGCTAGCCATTGTAGACAGAAGCAGTCTTTGTTTCAGTGTCTACACAGCACAAGAATATGAAATCTCTTGAGTGTGGGGCTTTCTTGTCTTGCAAGATTCTCTTTGCCTGGAAGTGTAACTATGCAGTGCAGAAGCTAAAGAGTGACCTTCTCCTGGCGGAATTTTACACTTGATCGGATTTTCATTTTGTTCCAGGAGATCTTCATACAAGGAAACCTCATCATTTTAGGAGCTGGTTTTAATTATCATCTCTCAGTACCTGTTCTTTTTGAGGAAACATTTTACAATGAAAAAGAAGAAAGCTTTAGTATATTGTGCATAGCTCATCCACTGGAAAAAACAGAAAGCTCAAGTATGTATTGAAGTATTAACTTGGTGGTCTTGCTTGCGCAGTGAGCAAATTAGTATGCTTGATGTGATTAATACATTTCCTTCATTCTGAAAATAGTTGACTTGGTTGTAAGATCTTGGCATTTATTAGCCTGCTGGGGTAGATGTTGGTATGCTGCTGGAGAGAAATACTGTGTTGTTGCCAGACAAACTTAATTTTGTGGGGTTTGTGCCCCAGTCTCAGCACTAAAAATAAAAGTCTGTGGAATTCTTGATCTAGCATGATTTTTTAGCAATGCTCAGTTTAGTGCTGACTGCTTAAAGGGATTTAATGTGACATGTGTCTTGAGGTGCAGGGTCTTGAGAATGCAGAAAAAACTGGATAAGTAAATTCTTTCATGATCACTTCATCAGTGGTTACAGGTTGTATAGCATAGTTATGTAGCAGCTCTTCTGGTGGTGGTCTGTCTCATTAACACATCCAACTTAATTTTTGTCGTAGTACTGAAAGTGCTCTTGATAAGGCTGGAATACAGTTTTCAAGGCTGCTGTTAAAGCTGTGAATGTAACAGGATTTCCTTGTGAATTTATATAACAATCTGTGTTTACAAATTAAAAGGAGCGGAAGCTTCTTAAAACATATGCTTTTTCTGAAATAAAAACATCTAGTCTTCCTAAATATGTCAGAATATCTATTTGAAACAAACTATGACAAAGTGAAGTAATACTAGGGTAGTATGAAAATGGTACTACGAGGAAAGTATGAAAGTTGTTCTGAAAAAATAACTGGCATACATATAGGCTTAAATTCTATAAATATTAATCCAAAATATTGTTCTTGTGGCATACCTCTTTTGGCCATTACTTAATGTAGTTGTATAGCAGTCTTTCAGAAGTGAGGTAATTAGTAATTTCGAAAGTAATTTGAAATGAATGAGATCTAAGCCCGTTATTACTTGGCTGCCTTTGATTGCAAATGAAAGACTTGCCGGTAAGAAAGTTTTTTTGGAAGAGCAATATGAATTTTAAGTGGGGGATCTAGTTGTCTTATTCAGAAGGAAAGTCAATTTGGTTTAATGTTTACATGAAGCAACTTTCCTCTCCCATTCGGAGAAAGTATGTCTAAATGAAGAGTAGGTTATGTAAAAATCCAAGATGGGATTTTTACAGCTCGCTTAGAGCACACTGACTTTCTGCATCGGCATTCAGTCAATACTGTCATGTGCTTTTCTTCTACTTTCAAGCTTGGCTTGCACTCAGATTGAGTTGTGTATGTGTTGATAAATTATCCCAGGGTAAAAAAGCATGTGAAATCAGTTTTAGCTATTCCAAATAAATACTTCACATAAAAGGGGAAGAGAGCCTACTCTAAATGTGATGCTTTAAATTATTTTGATTAAAAGAAATACCTTCAGTTAAAGGTATAGTAAGCTGAGTTAATGTTTCATTGCACACAAGTTGGCTGTGTGTGTAGGGACAGAAAGTACTTTACCTTGCATACATATTAAACCTATGTGTTAATTCCTGGCTTTCATTTTAGGTGACTCTACAGCTTCATCAAACTCCTATTCTCTTGCAAATGTTGAAGATGTTAGAGAATTCTTGGGAAGGCACTGTGAGAGATTTGATAAATACATAGGATCTTTCTATAGAACATTTAAAGAACACGAAAGGAAAAGCCTCCGCCACTACATAGTCAGTATCTTGCTGCTTGATGTTTAATATACTAAACATAATTAACTGCCATGGATATCTTTGTCTTGCTGAGCTTTTCTATGTCTGAGTGGTCTAGAATTGAGGAAGATGGGAAGGGAGACAGCAGCATTCTTAATTGTGAATTGCCACTTCTTAGCTATTGGGTAAAGACAATTTTTATAGCTAAAAATCTTACCATTGTGCAAATTTCTAAGGCAGGAAGACTTCCTTTTTTTGCTCATTTATGTTTTGGTGCTTCAAGTTGAATTAACCTGAATCTGATTTTTTTTTTTTTCTTTTCTTCCCTCCCCAGGATTCTGTCAATGCACTTTATACCAAATGTCTCCAGCATCTGTTGAGAGATTCACACTTGGTAAACACTTAGTCCACCAAATACATAGTACATAGTGTTACTTAAGCAATGAACTATCTAACTCTCTTGCTGTTTGTATGGCTGCTCTTTTCTAGAGGATGCTTGCAAAGCAAGAAGAGCAGATGAATCTGATTAAGCAAGCAGTCGAAGTAAGCATCTGAAATGAAGGAAAACAATTAGCAAGCTATTTTTAACTCTCCCTTTCATGCCTGAAGTACTGATTTTTTTTTTTCTACAGATGTACATCCACCATGCTATTTATGACCTAGTCTTTAAGTATGTGGGGACTATTGAGGCAAGTGAGGTAAGTTTGCTTCATTGCTAAAGATAAAATGCATTAGATTGATGCAGTTAAAAAAACTGCTGTGTTTCTATTGATTAGGATGCTGCTTTTAACAAAATCACGAGGAGCCTTCAAGATCTGCAGCAAAAAGACATTGGAGTGAAGCCTGAGTTCAGGTGAGAGGTGATCGTGAACTCTTCGAGGAGTCACTGAGATCCTGTCGTATATAGGTGTCAGGCCAGCCAAAAAGTGTCTTTGTTCAGACAATAGTGAGTTTTTTGCATATTCCATTCCTATGAGTTGGAAAAGTAAATCTTTGCAAGTGTCATTTTTAGGGCAGTCTTTGCATTGATTGTTTTCTCCTTTGCTTTTATATTCTTACGCTTCCCTCTCCATCTACAGGGTATAGAAAAGCAAGTGTACTTGGAGTACAGATGGAAATACTACAATACCATTCTTCATTTCAGCGCTGAATAAGTTAAAACTTGGGTTCATAGAATGGTTTGGGTTGGAAGATCATCTAGTTCCAACCCCCCTGCCATGGGCAGGGACCCCTTCCACTAGACCAGCTTGCTCAAAGACCTATCTAACCTGGCCTTGAACCCTCCCTGGGAGGGGGCATCCACAGCTTCTCTGGGAAACCTGTTCCAGTGCCTCATCACCCTCTTTCTAAATAATTTCTTTCTTATATCCAATCTAAATCTACCCTCTTTCAGCTTAAAGCCATTACCCCTTGTGCTATCACTACATATCCTTGTAGAAAGTACCTCTCCAGCTTTGTTGTAGGCCACCTTCAGGTACTGGAAGGCTGCTCTAAGGCCTCCCTGGAGCCTCCTCTTCTCAAGGCACTGGACATCCTACACAGAAACTCTGTATGTTAACCATTTCTTTCAAATTATTTTGTAGTTTTAATATACCACGTGCAAAGCGAGAACTGGGTCAGTTGAACAAATGTACTTCCCCTCAACAGAAGCTGCTTTGTCTACGAAAAGTGGTACAAATTATTATGCAATCTCCTAGCCAAAGAGGTCAGTAATTAGTGAACTAGTAACTTAATTTTACACTTTTTTTCTTAGCCAGTACACACAAAACACTTTGGTGTATGAACAGCTGTTTGAATAGCACTTGTGGATTAAACACAATTAGGCTGGGGTCTGCCTTGCAGGTCTCTAAACACAGCAAAATGGAGGCAGAATAGACATTTCAGCATTGTTCCTCATGGGGTGAGGTGGGGTAATTGGTTATCTTATATACATTTTAGCTAGAGCATGTGAGAAGCTTGCACGTGCTAGGACACTTTTTCATGCAGAAGAATTGAGGGTGATCCATTTTAAACACTGAGGAATTGCTGCTAGATCATTCTTGTCTATTTGTCCATGCTCCTTGATAATCTTGAAATAAATATTCTTGAGATGCATCTTTTGCAAAATGCAGTGTTGGTGGGCGACAAACAAAACTTCTATGTGCTGCATGCAAAGTGCTACTATGGATTACAGAAATGATTCTGTGATAGGAAAGCATCAATAAATACCCCTTAATCTGGTATTTATTTTACCTGGACTGACGAGAGAAGATACTTCTACTAAGCAAATGGAGTAGTACTGTGAACTTATGCTTTCCATGCTTCATCTCTTCCTTTCTCCATGAAGACTCCTGGTTACAGAAAAGTGTATCAAGTTAGAGGGTAGGTTTTACTCTCAAATTCGCAGAAACACAAATCTTGAGCTAGTGCTGTGGCTTTTCCTTTATGGGAAGGAGGGGGTGCTACTCAGATACTGCAATTTGTACAATACAAACTGCATTTGGTTTTTTGGCTCCTGACAGCCTATTTTAGAGGGAGATTGAGAACATTTGAGGGGCTGCCTTGGTTACTCAGTGCATTTTCTGCTAGTAGAGCTGGTCCTTAGGACGTGGAACTCCTTTGATAGATATTGCTCTTGAATTGGACCATGACATGACTAATGTCAGCTGTAAATTCTTTTTTTAGTTAACATGGAAACCATGTGTGCAGATGATCTTCTCTCTGTTTTGCTGTATTTACTTGTAAAAACAGACATCCCAAACTGGTACGTAATTTTTCATTTAATAGTCAAGAGAACTACAGTTCTGATCTATTCACAAATCTCAGAACAGCCATGGTATTGCTGGCCTAACAATCTTTCCAGAAGCTTTTTCTTAACCCATGTGTATTGTCTGCCTAGATTGCCTAAGATGAGTTGCAGTATTAAGATATATCATGCTAGTGTCGTCTTACTTTTTGTGGTTCATGGCTTTAACTTTTTATTTCAGGATGGCCAACTTGAGTTACATAAAGAACTTCAGGCTCTGCAGTTCAGTGAAGGATGAATTGGGATACTGTCTAACCTCGATTGAGGCTGCAATAGAATACATACGACAAGGCAACCTCTCTGACAGATCAACTGTAAGCTACTCTTAAAGTCTGTTAAATGTGTATTTGATAAGCATGTAGGACTGTGTACCACAGTGGGAGTAAATCCAGTGGGATGATACAAACAGCTAAAATAGAGTTCCTTTCTTGCACGTAAAGAAATTAATTGAGGTAACCATACTTAAAGCAAATGCTAAGATGACCTAAATGATTACAATGAAGTCCTAATCCCATAGCAGTACTTCTTGCTCATTGTGTACTCCTTGAGGAAGTTGTTAAATGTCAAGTCTGCCTCTTCCTATGATTAGCTGAAAAATGACAGCACTATTTCCAACAGCTGAGTCTTCAGTAAGCTTAATATCGCCTGTTTGTACTCTTTCTACCATGGTTGTAAAAGCAGTGCAGTACTTGAGAGTAGGCAGAGCTTAAACAGTGTTTTCTTTAATAATTTTGAAAAGCTTAGCTGTGCTAGCAGAATGGAGATTGCAGTGCAATTTGGAAATATTCAGTAAATCTTTGTACTCTACAAATTTGGTGTTTGCAGTATAGATAACTATGTTGCACCAAGCTGAGAGTTTAATAGGAGTGCAGGACCTATTACAAGGTGGTGTATGAAAGTCAAATTTGGCTCTCAGGATCTCTAACCTAGCAGAGGTAGGAAGTTTGTGGATATGTAAGTTATTTCCTACTGGGCAATGAGACCTTTTGTCAATCGTGTCTAATCCCTGCAGGCCAATCAAGGATAATATTGATGTGACTTTAGAAACTTCTGTGATTTAAGTACTTTGTAGCTTAATGAGTAAAGGAATCCAGTCTTATCTGCTCCTGTAAAACTTTCTACTGTTGCAAAATTAGGTTTTCCTGCTCTAATGTGGAAATCAAAAGGAATGAACTTGAAACCGGAGTGAATTCAACGTGTCTCAGTCTGCCCAGCTGCAAAGCACTGGAGTCTTAACTGCAGGGGCCAGAATAATGGCTCAGTGTGCAGGGCTTGGGATGGGACAGCCTGGGGCACAATCTTAAATAAGCACTTAAAGTAACATTTTAGCCTTTTGTTATTTTTGGTTTTGTTCTTTTCTGGGGTCTTTCCATGAATGTGTCATGCAAAGGTTTGTTTTGTATACTCCAAAAAAAAACACACCCTTTCATTTTGTGTGAAGAGACTGGTATTTCTTGTCTGTAATGCTGTATTATGTTTAAAAAAGAAATAAAGAATGTTAGTTTAAAAGGAAAACAACCTGCCAAACAGTTTTGCTTCCTGTATTTACTTGGCTATTGTTAACAATCCATATACAAGTAGCAGTGCTGGTGGTCTGGATGGAGAACTGGAACCAAAGTAGAATTGTCTTCCACAACAATGCCAGCAAGCTGAAAAAAAGAATATACTGCTCTTAAATTTCTAGACTGAAGACTGCTTCCTATTAAATGCCTGGTCCTATCCCTCCTTTCATAGCTAAGGCTAGCAGGTTTTTATACTGGGGTTGCCCTCAAGTGATTCTAACTTAAGTGCCACTGGCATTAGGGTAGTACCATGTTTCTTTGGGAGGCGTCTGTTTTGAAAGATGACGTACATAGCTGAAAAGTCTAAATGAAGGCAGTCGCATGCTTCTTACGTTAGTGTCTGCACCAACGTAAGAGCAAGCAGTGTTTCTGTTCATACCTCAGCTGAATCAGCTCCAGACCTAGAATGCTAGCGTCAAACTTTCTTGCTTCAGTAGGCATCCAGTGAGCGTGCAACAGGAACTTTTCTTCTACATTGCCTTTCATAGGAGTCAACATGGCTTGAAGGCAGCACCCTGAATGAGATGGGAAAACAGCAGAACCCTGAAGACAAGGAAGTGGGTGACCCTCAGCCCTGTAGCACAGCTGAAAAGGAAAGAGCTAGACCACTCTTTTCTCTAGGGTAAGGGAGATGAATTGTAGAGTAGTTTGGCTTGGAATGGGCCTTAAAGATCATCTGGTTCCAACCCCCCTGCAATGGGCAGGGACCCCTTCCACCAGACCAGATTTCTCAAAGCCCTGTCCAACCTGACCTTGAACACTGCCATGGAGGGGGCAGCCACAGCTTCTCTGGGCAACCTGTTCCAGTGCCTTACCACCCTCTTAGATACAGGAAAGAAATTCCTTACTTACACCTAACCAAAATCTAAATTATGTAATCTAACTCTAGATTCACCAAAGAAGGTGGCACACAATGAAGAGGAAGAAACTAGGTAGAAAATAGTTCCTTGACAGGAACTGAAAAAGGGTGGTGAGGAGATGGAGGAATGTCGTGGGAATGTGTGATAGTATTGTTCTCCCTTCATGAACTTATTTCTTTTATTCTCTGGTAAAGGAGATCAACTTTCTGTTTAAAGCGGCAACAGCTGTTACGTTGATGCCCCATGGTTTCCTTTTCCAGACTCTGCTGGAAGGGGTTGGGGGATGTAAGTGAGGATCAACATTGCTGTGCCCTGGGGCTTCATTACAACCCCTCCTGTGGCTACACTTAATTTTATAGCTGGCTTCAGATGGAGCTTCTGGCAGCTGAGTAATGCTGTGGTCCAATTCCTAATAAAGCTAACTACATAAGGAAAACTCAGTGGGAAACTAATGTACCCTGTGGGATAATGAGCATATTGTCACCCTCATGTCAGTAAGAAAATTGCATTTAGGAGACACCTGCCGAATCCCTTCACCCAAGGCTGTGCAAGTCTTGGAGAGACATTTTGATTGTGGGGAGGAGAGGAGCATGTAACCGATAACATCAAAGATTCCATTTAGTTTCTGGGAGTTGTCAATGTTAATTAGAATTCTAGTTAAGAAGTATTGGACCTTAGTTATGTTCCTATGCACAGCTAATGTGTAGTAAGACCCTTTAGTTCAGAGGGTTGAAGTAAGATGCAAAGTAGGGGGAGTTAGAGCCAGCTGCTAAGGAATAGGCAGTGTTTTTGTTCTTGTATGGAAAGAGCTGTAGGTGGCAATGAAGTTGAAGTGGAGGAAGTGCAGGTGGGAGAAGCCAGGAAAGGAAGGCTTAAATGCAAACTGAGGCTAATAAAGTGTTTGGAGGTGAAGGGAAGTGGAGATAATTTCCCCAAGTCATCAGTTGTAGTTGTGAATGTCACCTTGCAGAGGTTGTTATACAGGTGCACCCTCATAGGTACAAATATTTCTCTATTAGAGAGGGTAGTGTTAGACAAAAAGATTGTTAATGTTTGGATTTAAAATACCTGAGAGTCCCATTCAAAGCAATTTTTTTTTAATTCCTGGAGTGCAAGTAAAGCTGGTAGAAGTGAGTTTTTGTTGTTGGAAGGCCCAAACTTGCTTAATACTTCAACCAATACCTGATTCTTTTGGTATTCTACATTTTACTTTCAAAGATGCTTAGTTTCACCTGGGATGGATGCTTTTTCTGATTTGTGTAATAAATAATACCTCTACATAAGGATTGCTGGCTCAAGTGACTCTCTGAAATAATTACTCCACTTGAGGAACACTTCTCTTGTAAAATACGTTGTGGAAGGAACAGTACTAAAAGTACAGTAGGTCTTGCTAGCAGTTACTTAAGTTGTCCACAGTGAAAGTATAAAGCTGTGTGTAAGCATTCATATTAGAAATTCTGATGAGACTTCAGAAACTTGGGGCAGCAATAAAGCTTTAACCTTTTCTTCTAGTTAATAAAATTTTTGAGCAGATATTTCTTAGGGAAGTTATTCCTGATTGCACTGAAGAATCTATTCAAGGAGACCCTAATAAAATTTCTGATCAAATATTTCTTAGGGAAGTTATTCCTGATCGCACTGAAGAATCTATCCAAGGAGACTAGTGTTATGTGCCTTGTAATTCTGCAAAGATATGCTTGGGTATCTTTAGCTAAAGTACCCAAGTTTTGAAAGATTAGTGAATGTTTGTCATCTTCATGTATCCAAATACAAACAACTTACTGTGAAGTACAGATCCAGACTTTAGCTCTAGACTTCACAAACGTGTTTTTAATTACATTATTTGCTACACAGTGGAGGATATTTAAACAGTTTTACGAGAGGCATCTGTGTTGATTTTGAAACGTCAGTGACTGAATTTCTAGAAAATCTGAACTCTTTATTTTTGGTGTTCTAATGATCATGTTTATTTGCATTTCGCTAGTTTCTTAAACTTTGTGCTGACTTACTAATCTTAAGAGCCAAGCTGGACTTCTTTTACTAATTTATATCTGGTCTTTACAGACTTAATTGCAGCAGCTATAGCCCAGATCCTAAACCATCAGAGTTTATTGGATACATGAGCGTCTATTGTAAATGCAGTGGTCTTCTGTTTGGTGG
>Ga0065711_1034006_pt1 | contig 24440 bp, 6 predicted proteins | sample Hoacrofraction12_FD_59098 | JGI IMG/M metagenome (GOLD analysis project Ga0065711, IMG submission 59098) | Hoatzin crop microbial communities from Cojedes, Venezuela - Epithelial fraction 12 v2 (version 2) | ecosystem: Host-associated > Birds > Digestive system > Esophagus > Crop | place...
AAAAAAAAAAAAAAAAAAAGAAAAAATCTTTTTTCTAAAGTACTTGAATGTTGATCCAGAATGCCACAGTATTCTTTTCCCTTTGAAGCAGACACCACATTTGTCAACACCCGTCTGAGCGAATCAATGTGGCAGGATAGCTGTTCTGACTGGCAAAAGCACTTGATGGAAATGGAGCTGCCTTAGGTTTCATCCACGATTCAGACTGGTTTACATTTTGTGAAACCTGAGGAAAAGGGGGTAAAGGCTTTGGCTCAATTGGAGTCACGTTGTTAACCTTCAGTGCTAATAATTAACTCACTTATGCTGAATTAATTTGATGTAATTATTGGTGATGGTGCAGACAGCGGCCCAGAGAAAGTTTGAGAGACAGGAGAAACAGAAATCTTAACAATACAAAATACCCCATAAATAGCATCTTTTTTTGCCAAAACGAGTCAAAGACACAAAATGAGTTCATTACAGTCATCTGGCTTCACTCAACCCTCCAAATTACCCCAATACCCAGACAAATGGCTGTGAAATCCAGTAAGTGAACTAGAATTAAACCAAGCCCTGACAAATTTGACACGGCACGCAGCACAAGTGTCTTTCCCCAACCTATTATCTAAACAATACAGATTTAATAATATATTTAAGAGAGCCACCATGCTTTTCCCTTTAACTGAAGACATTAATTAAGAACATTTTCTTGTTGTAGTGTTGTCAGTTGGGTGTTTTTTTGATGAATAATCTAGAGAATGCTTATAGAGTCTTTTCATTTGATCTGCAGTTTTTATCTAGTATTTTCAGACTTACTCAGTTCAAAACAAACCCCGACTATAAAATAAACACCTATCTTTCTCCTTCCTCATTTAATATTTCTGTGAATTGCTTTGAAAAAGTATAACAGAAATGCATTCTTTTCTATGAAAATACACATATTTTACTAAGGTGTTTTAGCACATGAGAAAATTTAAAAAAAGTAATTGGAGGAAAAAAAATTCAGATGTGATCGTCTTAAGTTTTGGGAAGTAGCTTAAACTGAAAATGAAAAATAGGAAATTCTACGCAAACTGATGTTTTAAGTATCATCACCAGCATCTCTACAAGACACTCCACCTTCCCCTTCCACCCCTCAAGGAAGCACACCTAGACTGCTGTTCCACTTCTGTTCACAGTCTAGGCAGTTGCCACAGACAAGGGATGCATTTACCAAATAAAAATCTCAAGGCAGAATACCACGTATTGCAGGCAAGCCAACAACAGCAGCCTCTCACTACTCAGGCTAGAAGCTGTCAGTGGGACGCGTCTTTTCCCATTTGTGGGCCCGCGCCCCCTGAGCGCACAGACTACCACACTGCAGTGCTGTGCGTAAACCCCGAGGCAAATCTTTCATTGCCCTGCTTCCATCAAGCTGCATTGTGTAGACAGACTTAGCACCATGGGTTGTTATTTTGGTGTTGTAAAGCATATAAAAATTAAGAGTTTAGATTGCAGCATCACTACATCTAATATTTTACAGCCCTGGAGAACTGGTAATATCTCACCATGAAGAGCTGAATGCCTTTGCCTGCCCAGCTTCAGTCTGAAATACTACTTGACTTAATTTGTCATAATGCTGTAAGTATACAAGCATCTAAACTTCTAGTGCATTTTTATCATCCTTGGTGACAAGAATAAAAATATTACCTCTAACATGACCAATTACTTATGAGGAGAGAATCCAAGTGCTTAGCTGTAAGAAAGTAATAGTATTTTTCCAATTTGATAAGTAGGTGCTGTTAGCACGCCTACAGATCATGTCTGCATCAAGAGTTCTGGTGATTCTCAAACACAGCCGATCTTTCAGAACTCTGTTTAATTGCCATCAGGCTCTGATCAGACTCATCACTTCAAAGAAAGTTATATTACATGCTTAATTTATGCATTTGATTTCACTAGACCATTTTCTGCCCAGTTCCGAGAGGGCAAAAAGTGTTGTCCATGGGGATGCTGCGAATATTTTCTGAAGAACCAAACTGACTTTCCCCAAGAACAATTTAAAAAAAAAATTTAAAAAAAAAGTTATTTGGGAAGACACACTACATATTAAAGTAATTTTAGTGTGATGGGCATCTGAAGTCTCCTACATTTATCTGGACATCTACTGCAAGTTTTCTCTGTGCTTATTTACCACAATCTATTTGATTTTAGCTTAGTGAGCTGAGAGTTATTGCTGGAAGTAGTTAGAAGAAACTGGAATAGTGTATGTTGTCATAAATGAATTTATGTCCAACATAAGAATCTGGAATACTGGTATTGTATCTGTACTGGAACTCTATTTGGAGGACTTGATTTTTTACCACAGTTTCTCCAGGCGAATGCCACTGAAGGCAACAAAGTCAGTAGTCCAAATTCTTAGCTGGTGTAAATCCGCACATTTCTATTCATTTCTGTTGAACCCCAAAAAATTATGTTGGCTGGCAAGCTTAATGACTGGGCTTGAGTTTTATGATTGTAGCAGAGTTTCCCCAAAGTTACTTAGGCGTAACTGAGTTGTTCATCTATAACAGACAGTTGCCTTGAACAACAACACTCACGCAATGCAAGAGTGTTTCAAGGGTTAATTAACCTCTAAAGACATTTTGCATATATAAATACCGTATATTAGCACTCAAAGCCTACTAGGCTACTAGAATTTAATACAGTATACAAAGAACCTGAAAAATAATTGTTTCATATATTTCCACTCCAGTTTAAGTAAATTTTGCTATATGCAATTCACAATTGTATGTCTCTGGTTTTTGGTTTTTTTTCTTCAACTTCTTCCTGCTTAATTCAGCACACTCTACTACTACTTGTTTGGTTACCCCACTAAAAAAACCACAAACCCAGAATCTCATTTAGTAAGTTACAACTCTACAAAACACATGCAAAAATAACAGAGAGAAAACCACGTGATTTCTACTTATGGATCTTACACAGAAGACACTTCCAATTCTGCAGGTTGACACAGGAGCCAGAAGAAATACTTCCAAACATCAGCAAATTCAACTGTCATGTAAACAGGCACAAAGATTTGAGTAAGGCTGAGCCATTTTGCACCACACTGATTTCAGGCTTTGGAATTTGATAATGTTTTGAGAAGGTAAAAATCTAATGAACAATCCCTACATCAAGGCAGTCTATAGTAACAGATAAGTCCTTGAGAATAAAGTTGTATGGTATTTAGGACAATTCCTGAAAGTGACTGGGTTAAGCTGGAGATCCAAGTTAGCAAAGACCAGTCAATAGGTTTTTTTTCTATCAAAATAACTCAAGCTGGGAGCAATGAATGAGTTCAGCTTTGAGACCTGAAGGGGAGATAAGCACACAGGAAAAGGCAGCTGGCATGCCCTGCAACAAGCCGGAGGGAAGCACGGCTAGTAACATTTTTAGCCAGCACAGAAGGAGCAAGAGGAGATGTATGTGGTCTAGCATTCTAAAACCACTTCACACCAATCTGACAATGCAAAGGGTGTTGGCGTAAATGAGAAGTTCATCAGCTTTTCCCTGACACCGGCCCACGCCTCCATCTAGAACTCCCTCTTCTCACACCCCCAGCCCTGCTTTTCATTTCTGCCGTCACAGACTCGATTTTCCCTTTCATGGCTTTTTGCTTGAAAAAGCATCACTGCTTCAATTGTCTATTTCCAGCCTATATTTAAGAAAACCCTTTGGTTCCATTTGTAGCCACATCCTGTCTCAGCCTCCCCCTCTTTTTGTTCCTAAATATAAGGCTGATGCAATTTGATGTGACATGACAAAATAGCACATTTGCATCAGCAGAAACTTTCTCTCAACAGCAGTAATTAAAGGGAGTAGATGAGACATTGCTGCAATTGGTGTTTATTTAGCCTGGAAATAAAAGGCTTGAAGAGGACTTGAGAAAGATGTTCAAGTATGTCACGAACATGATATTCATCGATGAGTGCCTTCTTTTACACGTTTCCTTTCTGCAAAAGCAAATGGTTGTTCAAACAATGTAATCGATTTAAAGATACTAAAAAAAACGCAGAGATTTCTGTAGATCGTATTCCTAACTAGTGGAAAATAGCTTACTGTGTTTCTTTGGATTATAAGTAGCACCAAGACACTTGTGGCTACACACAAGACAAGGTAATTGAATCTTGAATTTCAGAGCACAGGCTCTCTCAAATTCAGCAGAAGAGAACTGAGATCTCATTGACTACTGTGAAAATCAGGTGTTTAAATATCTTCATTTTTGAGCTAAGACGCATCAGCAGCAGACAGGTACTCACCTTCACCCACAACATAAATTTCTGTTAATTGTCAAAGACAGGAATTCAGAAATGGCAGCCCAGGGCTCTGAATACTATAATTTCAACAGGTATCATACAGCAGATTAAAAACACTTATCTACAAAACTTATGAAATAATTTACTGTTAGTGGTTTTGCTGAATGGATACACTGCAAATACTTGACAGGATCAGATACTGTCAGCTTCTTGCACTGTATTCCATTATGGATCACAGTGATAGAAGGCAGCGGCAGGAAGAGCAGCGATGATTGGAAGTTGAGGGTTTTTTCTTGATTTTTAGAAAGTAAGCTTAGTTTACTTAATCTACATGAAGAATTGATGGAAAGGTCTCATAGATGTTCCATAGGCCACAGGATTTAACAGACATAATATGCTTTCAAGTGAAACTTCCTGCTCTTAAGAGATTCTTCATTCTCTTGTTCACATGAGGTTATTCCTTTAAATCCATCTGCGATTGGCACTACCACTCTGCTTAAAACTGGCAGACCACATTTGGAGCAGGCTCATTTCCATCCTAACACAGATGGCATCAAGAATAGGGCAGGCCAAGAAGGAGAAAAAAAAAAAATCAGTTTGAATATTATGCTTCTGTTTTTATGGGTCAGATTACCCTTCAAAGCCATCAAAATGGCAATCCATAAGTGACACTCCTGCCACTGGAACTAAAGTGATACACCATCATAATCTTAACATGGTTGGTTAGAAAAAGTTTGATTCACCGTTAATTAACCTCTGATATTTAAAAGTAAAAAAATATTTTCCTTTCCAACAAAGTTTAGACTTTGACAAATCAAGAAGATAGATCTGGAGAATCAAAAAGAAAAAGACATTATCATACCTTCATCCCTGAACAACTGTATTGGCAAGGCTCTCTTGGCAGAAGGTACTTTAGCATCTATGCCAAATATTCACTTAATAAGTGAGCCAGGTGCAGATGTTGGCTATGTAATTTGTTCTAACTTCTTTGTTCTACAAGCCAGAAAATTGCTCCCACAGCTTTGGGGAAAAAATGGGGATATGCAGAGCTGTTTGCATGTTTTCATTGGTGCAAGAACATCAACTGTTTTAAAGACACTCTCATAGAAGTAAGAAGTGTGTCATTAGCAACATGCATAGCCATTAATTATAGCATCAGCAGAGAGCTGTGTCCCAAGGATACTAAAGGGATGCTGAAACAAGGTCAAACACATGGCATTCTGCTTCCTGCCTCCCACCCACATTCTGCCTCCCTGCAGTAGCCTACCAGATACAATTGCTGGATTCCCTGTGCTGTGGCGGTTATTATCCCAGATGCTCCAGATGCCATGCTTCTACACTTACAGGGTTTAAAGCAGGCAAGTCTGCTCCTGTCAGAGATCTGTTAAACAGTAAGGACATATTTTAAGTCTCCTGCTATGTTATCACGGTACCTGAAATTCAAACTACTGTTATGCTAAACAACAGCCAGGGCCACCACCATGTGTCATTACCAGTGGGAAAATTTTTCATTCACAAGTTTTATCACCCCTCCGACATCTCTACATGATATTCTGGTTAAGATACTATACTGATACTTCAGCTGTTTATTCTCAATCAAATACAATACACACGGCAACAGCAGATTCTCTCCACCATGCTGAGATTACTAATCTATTTGTAGTCCTGATAGAAGTACAAAAATATTGTTTTCTTTGGCATCTTTACTGGTAATTTGCAATTAGGGTTCTGCTACCGCATTTATCAGCATTGCTGGAACGGAGACAGGGGTGTTCCTGAATACAAAACGCTGTTTAGAAATATCTCCTGCAAAGATGTATGGTCATATAACAAATCTGCACCAACTTCATTTCTACCATTTGTTTGTGATTTGGCATTTTCACCTTTTTTCCCTACATGAGGCAAATAGGCTTCCATTGATTTCCATAAAACTAACAAACAAAAAAAAATCACTTACAGCAGTCAGAGCAAAGGAACTTTAATTATCTTCACAGATTAGGTCTGTCAAAGTCCAATAGTAAGCAAGAGAGACCTGCAGAGAAGAATCCATTTTCATTATCTGTTTCTCAACTCGCTACTTAAAGTACCAGCAATAAAGCAGTGCAGAGAAGCCCACCTATAGCACAATTTTTCAGTAGGTAAGCTTTCACTTCTGTCTAACTAGTTACATTAAACATGTATTCATGGCCTTGATATGAATAGGTTATTGCTTTCAGCAGTCTACTCAGAAAACACTTTTTAATAAATATACACTACAAAAACATACAAGTAGAGAGAAATTACAAAGTGCTCAGTGGAACTGAACCCTCAATATTTCCTGTTAAGAGTTTCTGAAGGTAAGAAAGCATTTAACTACTTTAAAAAGCCTTCAGTTTTAGTATTTGGAACTCTGTACAGTGACATAATAATTTCACAGAGGTTTACATGTTTGTCAGAGAGGAGAATGTTGCTTTGGAAAAAGCATTTATGAACATTAGAAGAGTCTGGTAGCTCCTCAGTAAAATTTTAAAAGTATTAGGCCTGGATGATTATTTGGCTTTCCAGTCCCACTGCCATAGTGGTGCAATGTCATCTCAAAATGCTCACGTACACTTCTGCGGGAGGCAGCAAAGCGAATAACTTCTTGAACACCACCCTACTTGCAGTACTGACCTTCACTTTCAAAAATCACTTCCAAGGCAGCTGCAGAAAACTATAAATTACTTCCTCGAGAGTTATATTAACTGAAAACAAACAACGCACAACAGAAGTAGAACATTTTTACAGCTCTAGCAGATAAACAACATCTGAGAATCTTCCCTTTCACAGTATTCTTTTTAACACCTTTAAACAGCATGTCACACATTGCTTCAGAGAAGCACCTTGGTGTAGTTTCTGGATGACTCTCCTTTGGACCCTAACAGAATTCACACTTCCGTTTTCCACCTATCTGTCTCATCTTGCAGTGATCTGCAAGAGCTTACTCCCCTTCCATTGTGTTTTGACCTGACAAAAAAACCTGCTTTTGACCCATGAGACAATTGACTCCATACAAGAAACTCCTGCCTTACTGAATACTTGATTGTACAGCGAGAAAAGGAAATCAACTAACTCTGTGCTGTCAACATTAATTCCTTTATTTAGAAATTGATCATAAGTTTGTTGAAGCCAAGAGAATGGATTGCTCTGACTATCCAAAGACATGTAGACCAGGTCTTATCTCAGATCATCTGGTACTTCACAGAAACTTTCAAAACCACTTGAAACAAAAGTCCTTGAAGATAACAATGACAGAAGAATCTGATCTGTTATGCCTCCATTTGAGAGACGCAAGTCTGAAAAATCGAAGGCAAAATTCTGAACTACATTTACAAACATACAGATCAAAGATAGCTGTTATCATGGGTGTCTTTTTTTTCCAGTATTAATACAACACATGATGGTTGACAATAGCTTGGGACATTCAATTTTTGATATCTAATCAGGCACTCATAATTGCCCTCTGCAGGCACATAATTACACTGGGAACATGGGTTAAAAGAATTAAGCGTTAAAAAAACCAGTCACACTGTGGTTATGTTCATAGGAGATGCTTTGTTTGCAGCAAAGGCCTATGTATCCTTTCTCGCAAGACATCTGAGGCAAAGCCTGTCATCCATTCACACAATTAACACTGCCATCCAGAATCTCAGTCTGCATCTTGAGCGTCCAGTGCCCTTTTCTTTGGATGCAATGTTGTCCTACTATTGCTCATTCATGCCACAAAATGTCTTCCTAATCCACTGCTTCATCTATGTTAGTCGTCTCTTTGCATTCCCTTACCTCTTCTCCCTTTTGTTACATATATGCAAGTTAGTTACTTTCATTCCCAAGCTCCTGATAGAGATGAGTAAGGAGAGAATATGCTAACACCAAGATGTTGAATTTTGCCTCTAATTAGGCTATAATACTAAATTCTACCATTTACTTGTAAAATTTTTTAATGTAACCACTATCTCAAAGCTCTGTTTCATGCTGTTCCCATGCTACGGAGGAGTGCTCTGCAAACATCCACTAACCCACTTCCCTGTTCCACTTCAAACGCTTCCTTAAGCTTATTCCTTGTCCTGATGCCTCAAGAATTTTAAGAGCCAATTGTTACAACTAAAAAGACCAAATGTTTCCTTTTGCTGGAATAATCATCTGAAACACAGATTATGCTAAGAAAAAAACACTGGTAAGACTGCATGAAGCTAGGTCTTGTCATATTAAGATGCACACAGGTAAACTTCCCATAGGAGGTGATGTAAACCAAGGACCCAGAAGAACAGACTCAACCCTAACCAAAAGTCAGCCCTGAGTACACTGAAGCTTTATGGCTTTGGTACAAGAATTGAACACCGAAAGCTGCCTTGTAACATTATTTTCACCTGCCATCTGAATTTTCTTTTCTGAATAGCAGATAGGAACTCTGATATCGACCTTGGACCCGTACTGCAGAAAACACCTATTATTTACCATTGTTAATTAACATTCTGCAGATACACCTGCAGTTAGTTATCCCACTAGGACATTTATGATGCCCTTTCAGAAGTACATTGTCCTTTGCTGTTAACAAAGACAACAACGACATAGCCAAAGAGCAATGCAATTAACTTCTCCATAGGCTGAAATTTAAACCAGCAATTACTTCTGTAATTTACTTAGCAAAGCATAAGGCACCCTTGCTCAGAGAGCTTTCCAAACCTACTCAAAATACAGCCAGTTGAGCTTTCAGAACACAATAAAATAGAATCAGATGCTATATTTCACTGTTTAGTGATAAACATTGCTTAAGGTCTAACTTGAATTTCTACTCTGGAAACAGAAGATTCTTTAGAAGAAAAGTTAGTTCAGGTCAAACTCGGTGTTCCCTTACATTGCCAGAAGTGTATAAAGGAGCACTGATGTAAATGCGAACTACATTCCCAACACATTTACTAGCTGGCATAATTTAGGTAAAGCCAGTAGCCTCCAAATTGCTGTGCTATTTTTACCAACTAAAAGCCCAGTGTCTTCTCCTGGTCTTAGAATACAAAGCTGATCTGCACTCAATCACTTTTATGCAACATATTGATGATAATATTTCCAGATGTTTGAACACCTCTAGCAAACAGCTGCAGCCTGGAACAATGTTTGTATGGTACTGTTTCTTTTAGAATATAAATTAAAAAAAAAAAAAATCAAGTTCTAGTGTTCTTGCTTTCTGTTTCTAAGTGCAGACATACTTCCAAGCAAAACATGAAGCCCATGTTCATTCCTGCCTATGACTGAATAAAAGTATTGCTGTTCAATTTCTTATTTATCATGAATCAGACACACTTCCCATACCAAAAGGAACAGAAAAGCGCTATATGTAAAGTCTTTACACTTCAATAAATAGCGACCACATATAATTTACTAAATGTAAACCAGTATAAATCTGCCATTCCTAACACACCAAAAATTATTTATGAAAAAGTTTAAAATAAGAAGTCATGGGTAGGAGAGTGGAGCAGGATTATCCACACATCTCTGCTGTAGTATCAAAGTATGAACTTCTGATCCAAAGGCCAATAAAATCAATGAAAATTGGCAGGGGCAGGAGCAGAGTTTAGAAATACGAAACGAAATGCGATTTAGGTACTGTCAATTTTATACTTTGGGTTTCCTTGAAAATTCCAACTTTGCAGACTCAGAACAACAAAATCAGAATAATTCTTTATATTTTGTTCTTCAATTCTTGTGTTTGTCTTTACGTAAAATTGCGTCAGTGGGCAGTCAAAAACTGAAGCCATATACACACTACTTTTAAAAGGGTTGACAATGTTTGTTAGCCAAATGATGAATCCCATTTACTTGCAACATACCGCTGTCTCTCTACATCACAACTCTACTTCCCACTGTTGTTAGAACAGGATCAGAAGTGGAATCAACTGACACTCTCATTTCTCTCTTCCACAGCACGCACTGGTCAGCTTTTATCACGAAACACTTCCACAATAATCCGACACAACTTGTCCCTCATTTATCTGCAATGAAAGAGTTAATATCTGTGACCCAAATATGGAGACCCATTTTAAACTTGCTGAAAATTGCTTTTTAATCCTAGCTCTCGAGGATTTCCTTTGAAACCATCTGCCATGCACGCTGGGTACTCTTTTCCTGTATATATGAAGGATTACTATAATATGGATTCTTTTGTGTAACTTAATACATTTCAGCATATTAAAAAAATTATTTGAAATTTCCATTCTTTTCTGATTTGAACTGTATACCATAAAAATGCCTTTAAAGTCAAAAATCAGTGGTAAGTTCACAGCAAAACCAGCACTCATTTACCTTATTTACTGCAGTATTTAAATATATTAGAATTGCAATGTAATCAGGCTAACACTGGATAGGATTTAAGCAAATAGTTATGAGTCATTTAACTAATAAAACTTACAGACATCCTTAAAATTAAGCTCAAGCATTTTCCTAGATAGGAACAGATTTCAGCACGTGCTTTCCCAACTAGAGCATAGTTTGAAGACTGCAAGACACAATTAACATTATGGTAATTAGAGAACAGAAAAGCTTTCCAAATGTTATTTCAAATTTATTGTTCAGCTTTTTCTATTTTCTTGCTATGAACCTTCATTGAGATGTATTTTTATACTATAAGTACTGAGGAGAAGCAATAAAGTCACCTTCATAAATAATCTTAAAATTTGCACATGCAATCGCATCTATTTTATCAATCATCCAAAACAGAAAGTGATATATTTTCTTTGTTTTATATCAGAATAATCACAGGCAGGGTGACTGAAAGAGCAAACATTCAGCAAGATAGATTTATAATCAATTTATTGGATCAGCCTATAAAGCAAAAAAAAAAACCCAACACAATTATTGAGCATTTACAGTGTGAAATACTTTTTAAAAATGGTGATTCGCCTGCAAACATTCTGAGAATAGAAAATAAGGAATACTGTTTGCATAGTTTTAATCACGTAAGTTGACACTCACACTTCAGTAGACAGGTCATAGCCTGTGAACTTTGTTTCACATTAACACACTTGAGAGCAACATGCTGTGCACGGGCTTCATGCTAGCAGCCCTCAGAGTCCTCAGTCACATCATTCCGTTTCACATCCAGTCACCTAATATCTAATAAAAGTGAATGGCAATACAAAATCCCACCCCAAAACATTCCCCTCCTAACCGAAGATAGAATTCCATAAACTTTGATGCACTTTCCCTGGAAAGGAGCAGCCTTAGATATGACTAATACACAAGACAGATCTACACATGTAGATATTGGAAGAATGGGGAGAGAGGAAAAAAACCAAGCAAATAATTTTGTTTCAGCACTAACAAATACTGTAGCATCATCCTGGAGACACGTTACTTTTAATACAAAACTGCTCATACAGCAAGTGAGGGGGTGAGGACAGAATCAGTGCCCAATTACCCAGTTATTCCAGTTTTTCCATTTTAATGAGCTTTCTGTATGATTTTGCCTTTTCAATTTTCCTTCTCTAATAATCACATCAAATTAGTTTTGTTTTAAACATCAGTGAAAAGAAATTCAGCTGTCCAAAACAAAAAAATCCTAAGATGACTGGTAGTAGGTTCTTAAAAAGGACATGTTATACCGTCGTTTACTTCTGTATAAACCCAGAGCAATTCACAAGATCCTACGGCACTATGTGGGATTAGACTCAAGTGACAGAATAGCTTCATGTCCTACCACATCTACTGATGTGGCAAATGCAGAGTAAAACAAGAACAGTGCTATAGCATTTGCAGATATCAGTGCTGAAAAAACAACCAAATACATAATAAATAAATTAAAGCCACCTTCCGCTGGCTAAGGGAGGGATTAACTGAAGCCTGGTCTGCATTCCAGCTGGGCAGTAACCTGTTTTCCTGCTAGATTACATTTGCCACTCAAATTATCAATATAGCACCACAGTTTCTTTCCATTTTGTTAAACTTGGTCAGTGATGTGCAGGAGCTGGAGAGACACCAGGGATGTAAGCGGTGCCAGTGCTGTGGCTACAGAGTACAAAATGCAACTGATACATGCTGAGCTCTCACCAATTCTGTCTCTTTGCATACAATACAAAAAAACCCTCACAAAACCCCAGAAATAAATACACACATGAACCTGTGTAGTAACAAGGCTTCCAGGCAAGGGCAGCAGAAGCACAGTATGTGAAGGCTAAGCAAGCACTTCACTGATAACATCCAAGTCATCTACTAAACAACTGGAACCTTAATAATGTCCAACTAATCAGAAGCAATTCAGAAAATTTTACATGTGATAGATGTGGAAATTTTGATGCTGTATAGATCCTCTGTGATCTGCTGAGCAGTATAGCATCACACCGCAAAAAAAAGGCTTACTGCATGCTGGAACAAGAGAGTCATCTCTTCATCATATACATTGGTAAACACGCCTGCAGCAGTGGCTTCTGGATTGCCACCATCATCTAGATACAGTTTCTCTTCAGACTGCACCCTCTTCTTTTTAATGCCAGGCTGCTACTATGTCACCCCAGAGTCTCATTCACAGAATATTTACGTCCCACTTTCCTTTGCAGTGAATTAAATTGAATGTCATTTAGACCGCAGGGCAAAAGAAAAGTTACCAGCAGCCTTTAGGATGCTTGGATTTCAGACCGACACACTTCAGACAGTGCCATCTCAGTGGCAGCAGGCACACATACACCAACAGACACATGAGATTTACACTACAGCTACAAACGGCTGTTGTACTTTAAGAGCCCTGTATCTCTTGGATGGCATATTCTCCATCACAACTATTTTCAGAATAAATTTGCTTAGCTGTGTATAACATGGGCCCTCATTAGTACTATGTGAGATTCGTAGGTAATTAACATCCCAAAAGGAACTGTCTAAAGCTACGCCGTATTTCTTCATGCACATGTGTAAATCTGCAGGTTTTCAATACCTGCCAGGTAAAAGATGGATTTCAAAACAAACAAAAATCCTCAACAAAAAGAGTAAAGACAAACCCCCAACAGCCATAGCTGTTTACAAAACAGCTTTCTCGCAACTGTCTGGTCCACCAATGCCACAGAAATTAGTGATGCGTAACTTAACTGGTACAAATCTCCTGAGGGGAGTATTGCGGCTGGTTATCTTGATATGAGATATTTAGTCCAGAAGGATAAATTGGATGGACAGCTGAAAAGCTTTAGTTCTCCTAGTAGGAAAGGAATTGATCTGATAAAGAAAACCCTTAAAGGGATATTATCATGGCAAAAAGCAGGATTAGGAAAAACATTAATAATCTTAAAACAACTGAAAGAACTTAGAAAACTTTGCGTTTCTATCACTAATACTAATTATTTCCATCAATTATTTCCACCTTCACATAAAAGGTTAAAAATGGAAGATGTCAAATTTATAATATTTCTCCTATTTAAACTTATGATATGAATAGAATTATGAGACTGCTTACTATAAGAAGTCCGTGTTCTTCAATTAGTGACTTCATTTTTGCATCTAGTACTTTTTCTTAGCAATTCCCCTTCTGCTGAGTCCAAGAAAAATAAAAGTATTCAGATATTCACAGACCCGTAGAAGATTCTATTCAGGTTTCTGGCAAAATGTTGCACCAGACTTTTCCTGATGAATTTTACTGCCCAACCCTATATAGATTACTCAACTCCAGAAGCAAGACAGGTACTTCATTCATTACAGTCATTTTCTGACAAAAAAACCCCACTGTAAATACGTATATTACATGTGAGGCGTACTTTTTTTTGCTCCCAAGTACACATAGCGCAAGATTTATTTTCTTTGAAAACACCTGATTTCAAGTACAGGATTACGTGAAGCAACAGCATAACTAGCAAATTCTCATCGTGTAACTCACATGGAGTATCGCTTCATCTGCACAATTTGTGTTAAACACCTTAAAGTTTCTTGGACTTCAGAAGCAGAGCACTGCAGTATATTCAGAGAAGAGACAACACAGCTCATGCTCTACCTGCTACTATGTTCTGCTTCTAAGAGCAGATGTTGACAGGGGCTCTCCTGAGGCTATCAGGAAATCAAATATCCCAAGCTAGCTGATCATTCACATGGAAAAATATCAGCAAAGACTCTTAAACTAACAAAATTCTCCATGTACAACATGATGATTGTTGTCTGCCTCACCAAAGTAACAGACCTTCCAGTCACCTGAACCAGTAATTCCCAGGTTACATGTAAATAAAGATTATTTCCAAACCCTTTATCTTTCTCAGCTAGCAGGTTTGAATCAAGACAGCAACTGAATTGCTTGACATGTATATTCGACGCTGAAGTAAGCAAATGTGCTTACCCAACATAAAACAGAGGTGCAAATTATATGATTACTATCAGAGATTTGCCCTGATAAACCTCCTGATCTTTATCCCTATGCCTGACATCACACTCACCATATTTAAGAACATCATAAACAAATCATTGTGCCCATGGTCACACTGTGCAAATTAATTAACCCACTAATATTAAAGGTTTGCTGCAGAAAACAAGTGAATCAAAAGCACCTAGCAGCAACAGAAGCCCAAAGAATGTACCCAAACTGTAATACCCTGCATAGGGCTAGAACCACACAGGTTTTATTATCACACATTAATCAGCTTCCTTGAGGGTTTTGCCTATACGAAGTATTTTACATTACACTAGCTGAGAATGTCTGCTATTCATAGAGGCCATGGCTCCCCAGATCCTCAGCTAGGGTTATTTAAAGCAACTCTACTCAGGTTCAGGCTTGGTATTCTTTTTAGCTAGTTCTTACTCCAGAAACAGCGGATCACACAGAAGAACAAGGTCACTAAACATGTGACATGCTTAAACAAGCAGCGTGGTGATGCAACTCTTGGAAAATATATAAGTGTACTGTCACACACAGAATAAAATCACACAGTGTTTTTTCCCTGGAGAAATTTGTTTCTGTGATTTCATGAACAACAGTGTGAAAAAAAACCACAGTAAAGGTAAAAAGTTTTCAGCTCCACATTTACTGTTGATCAACTGAGATTAGTTATTTGAAATTCCACTGAACACATCCTTTAACAACACATGTAACATATCTTTATATATGAAATACTTTCCTGCAACAGATCAGAGCCCAAAGCATCAAAAGGTATGTAAACCTATGGTAAAACCAACCAACGTCAGTTAACAACTTGGGGAGGTGGTTCACCAGCTCCAACACAAACACAACAGGCTCAGACAGGTGGCATCAGTACAAACACCCATTGAACAACCCGACAGAAGTTGGTTAAAGCACATGGAAAAGAGAGCATTGAACGCCTCCATACACGGCGCTGCACAACAAGCTGATCTTTAACTGTGTTCTTATGATGGAAATAGCTTAAAGAACCTTGCTTCTAAAAAAGACCCAAAACCAAGCATGGAGGTCAGTTCGAAAGAAGCCATGCCAACTTACATGAACTAAGCAAGGATTTGGCTTCACAGTCCATTTCAAATAAATATTACCAAAGTCTACTATCAGATACATGGATGTCATACTAAAGACAATATGAAATTTGTTTTTCACATCTGTGATGACCTAATAAAGCACAGGCTTTGAGTTGCACTAATTATAACAAATCTTCTAAGTAAACTTACATTTAATTAGCAGTACGTTATCCCGGTTTACAAAGATCACACTCTGAAGACAATGCTGGAACGAAACACTGTCATGATCCAGGCTGCAGGTTTGTTGTTTCCTATTAGTTTTCAGATGTCTTGGTCCTTGTATGTATTCCTATCTTTGTGTATGACAAAGAAATACAGTAATATTGGCAAGGCCACAGTGAATAATCTCTACTCTGTACCTCAGAGAAAGACTGTTTAAGTTGCATTCTCAAGACTGCCCTGTTGTAATGGATAGGTGTGCTGCTGCAGAGACTGCGATTTAAAAATTACTGTTTAAGTGTTTCCATAACGCATTGCTCTTTTTGATACTGAATACATATGGTCTATATCAACACTCAAGGAACTCTGACATGGTGAAGAATTTATGAGCTATTACGCTAGACAAAATTAGTCGCTACACAAAAAAGCACTAAGAAGCTATCCAAACTGGAAATAAAGGGAGGGGAAGAGGAATCAGAATCAGGCTGGACTTTGTGCTACAATTATAAAGCTAGAGCAAACAAAACTAACTGCTATTTACAGACATACCACCACCTGCAAGAACTTTACAGCATAAAGCTCTCATCTCCTACCCAGGACTTCACTGAGTCATACCCATAGAGTATTGGGTCAAAATACAGCTAACCTGACACAGCAAATTGTTGCAAGCACTTAGTTTCAGTGTACTTGAATTCAGGACAAGAAATAATCATGACCATGCACCACAGTGTTGCAAAACTCTTTGCAAGAGGCACACAATCAGAGAAGCATACAATCAACTCGGATCAACTCCATTGCTTTGTTCAATTTGTTGTCACTGCCATCTATGACAGCACAAAGCACTAACTGCGGGACAACCAGAGCAGGCAGGCAGGCCGCGAAGATGGCATTTCCAAAAATACCACCACATCAACAGTATTTTCTGTTCTGATTAAATCTACAAGCCAGAAAATTCAACATATTATAAGTACTGGTGTCTTAGCCTCCTTCCTACACCCTCCCCCCCATCACTGAATGAAAGACATACCAGAGACACAAAGGGCTTGGACATTATTGTACCTATTTTAATTTGGAGGAAAAAGAAGTAACCTGCTTCTCTCCCCACTCCAAAAATCATTTAGGGATCCTGCTCACACAAATACAAGTGGCTTGTGGTGATGTTTTCAATTCTTCAAATCTTCTAGGGAAGATAACATGCTGTGGAGCTATTTTAAGAACATCTCATTCACAAAGGTCTCCAATCCAGTCTTCAGAGACAGTGATGATTTTCTTGCTGCTTCAACATCTTTACTGGTATGACATTTGCTTCAGAGGGAGTTCATCTGCTGTTCCAACATCAAAATAGAGCAAAAGCAGCTGCCAGGAGAGGGATAAAAGGAAACACTGGGAACAAAGAACAGCAGGGTCATTTCTGGTGCAAAGAAATGTAGAACAGAGAGAACTGCAGAATTGTCACTTTCTCCAAAAAGCTGCAGGGGATAAAAGACCTCCCCTCTGCCTCCTGCAACTGGTGTTTAGCAGCAAGAAGGAAAATGAGACAGAAAGAACTAAATCAGGCTGGAGTCTTTAAATGGCACATTACTATAAACCAACTTCAAGCACCTGAACACCCCCAGCTAAAACCAAGCTCACGCTTAAGCTCTGCAGTGAGCAAAGAATTTAGTAACTATCTCAGAAAATTCAAAAGAAAACACATTTGGCTAGAAAGCACTACAGGGTATGGAGTTCAGTGTTTTGGGGGTGATAGTCATTGGGATGAATTCAACCCCCACAGCTCATCATGATCTTCATATTTGTATACACAGTGTACTGAACAAACTTGGGGCAAAGCTGTCAACTGCAACGTGACCACCACAAGACTACACTGCAACAGCCACAAACAGGACTGACAGGCCAGTGAAGCAACACAAGTGCCTGTAGAGTCTGATCTCCAACATCAGAGATACGCACTATCTTTGATGACACCATCTGTCATTTATACCAGTTGTCCCCTACACCATATCTCCGTCATATCAGTGCAGCTCTACTGAAGTAAGGACCATTCCATCATTTTAATCGCTCTTCAAAGAAGCCAAGTTCCCACACTGATGCTTTAAAGACAAAGCTGAGGCTCATCTTGGTTAACATGTCTTTATGATAGACTTACAAGCTTGTTCTAGGTCATTCACTTGGTTTGGCCACTTGATTTTTTCCCCTCTCTTCTTAATACATTGCCCAGAGCAGAGCAGGGATTTATCTCTCATTCAACACAATGAGCAGAACCCTGCCCTCCTCTTGGACGAAGGCATACTGCCATCCTTTCAGGCTTTAAGACACAAACCTTTATACATAACCGAAGCTAAAACAAAATACTCTTGCCCCCTGCTCCTCATTGCATTTTATTAATAGATTAATTTATTCATTTCCAGCTTTGTAGAGAAGAGGTTTTAAAGGCAAAAACTCTGGAAAATAACTCATTGCAAAAAAAAAAGGACTAATACACATGAACAGGAGTTATAATCCTAGTATACTATGTATATATTAATATTTATTCTGTTGTATGTTAGGACCACATTTTATTTAAAGCATGATATTTATGCGACTAACCAAACCCCCTCAAATTCACAAGCATTAGCACCATGTTCATGACACCTGAAGGGCTTCAGCATTCAGATTTATAAATAAAATATTACCAGGCCGTTACAGAATACTGAAGCCTGTATCAGCAGAGTTGTATATCAAGGTACGTGTGGGCTTGTCAAACACCCACATGGTAAATTATCAGTAGTGCAGCTCAGAGTACTCCTTTCATGGATAAGAGACAAATCTGCGCAAGCATTTTATTATACTTTGTTCTACTTAATATCACTTTTTCCTGCATTGAAGGGTCACAAAAAACCCTACGTGCATAAATGCTGAAGGCCATTTATACACAACACTCAGCCACGATATCAAAAGACTTATGCTAATATTCAGTCCTGTTTTCACAGCTAGTTATTCTGGTACAAGAAAAAACACACACAAAGCTTATGTCTGGAACTGGACCATAACATTTCATACGGTGCAATATGATACAATCTTTTGTAGAGAATTTTAACATTAAAACACTGCTGAGGAGCATCAAAGAAGCAGAACTGGCTGATTAAATTGTCTTCCATCCCTTGCCCTTATGCACAGTGCTGTCAAAAAGATTACGCCCCTGCAAAGCAAGTGGCAAATCCAAGGGGAAAATAAATCTCTCAAGAGTCAGAGAAGACTAAACTTCATACAGTAGATTTTCAAAAAGGCACGTCTGTGCCCTGTGTTTCTCATGCACAGTATTTACTTTTATATGTAGCTTTTAAATGTTTTTAGCAAAGAGCGCCTGACAAATCTAGATATACTAGCATTCAGCGTTTGATACTCAAACAGCACACTTACTTTACAGCACTCTTACTGTGAATAAAATAGTAAGAGACAGATGCATGTCCCCATGAATAACTGTCTTCAACAGTAAGAGATTAGAATTGATCTGTCATGTTTCATCAGCAGTAGTCACCAATCACATATTTCCATGCGTCACTGGGGATGACAAATTAGTTGCAATCAAACTGGGCTTTGGCAGGATCTAGAGCAGTGTCTCTACCTGCCCAGTTCAAATTACTATGGTTAGATTTTGCCAACTCGCTCATCAAGCACCTCAAGCTCATTGAACTACTCACAAAACGCTCCTGCCCAAAGTTCTCTGAGCCAGCTCTGTAATGAGCTCCCCCTCAGCAGACTTATGCTTCTTATACAGGGCATTAAATAACAAGGAAGCACCGACTTAACAGCAGCACACGATCAATTCATTCTGCAGCCCTGTTCCAAGTAGCAGTGATTCATGTAACTAACAGGTAACACTTTCAAGTAACAGACCTGTACTGAGGAAACATAGGGTCTATTAGAAGTTGAGCACTTTGTCTCCAAGTTTCGTGTTTCCTTAATATTCTTTTAAAAGGTTTTTTCATTAAACATACCTCCGTAAGAATCAACTGGATCTTGTACCACTTAACTTTCACGGTATGAAGTGCCTAAAAAGCAGCTGAACCGACAGTCTTAAGCTTCACAGCACAACACAGGCCAGGGACACCAATTAAAAGTGTTTATAAACCCAGTGTGGAAGGAAGATACACTTGTTAGGGTGGGTCGTTCAACACGGGCATCTGACATAACTCCATATGGACACGCAAGATAAGTGTATCCCTTCAGCTGCCATCTCACCAGTCTGTCACCCCATTGAAAAGAGCTGGTCCAAATTCAAAGGGCAAATAAAAGACGGATAATATGGTTGTAGATGTAGTTAAACTAAAAATAAATAAAAAATAAAGCAGTTCCCAGATTTTACTTGCACTTTACAGACAGAAACTTGGAAAGCATGGTTTGTAATAGTCCAGTCAAGAGCTGTCAGGAAAATTCATCTGCATGGCAGTATCTAATGACGCTTTTAGAGTATTTCTAGGACAAGGCACTTGTTTACTATTGTACAGGCAAAAATGAAGTCATCGTGGATTCGATTCACTAAAGCTAGTAGAAAAAGGTTGTATGACAAATCAATAGGAAGTCAGTAAGTTTAGACAAAGGTGTGTGGGGAGAAACTCTTTATGCTGGCTATAGTGTTCTGGTTCAAGCAACTAACTCTGCCCACCAAACAGTGGACCCAGGATTTGCCCCAGATCACTTGGTGGCAACACATAAGTAAGCGGACAGTCTGAAGGCTCTGCAAGCTGATGGAACTGGTTACTTTCTTCTTCAGGATTTACTAAAGATAACCTCTACCCAAAAACTTGAAATGGTTGGTGTTTGATGATAACCATAAAGATAAGGGGCATCAATATACAACACAAAACTTGATTTCAACAGTTCACCTGTGGTATTATTTTTTAGAGAAGTCTGTTTTTCACAAAAATACAGGCAATACTCATGATACTGTAATGCATGATGTGATATTTGCAATGGAAAGCTGCACGTATGTAACATCCTCAGCTACGGCAAAGATACTGAGTATAACGCCCATTGTGTGGATCCTTCCTTAAAGTAATAAGGATAAAGAAACAGCGTGAGCTTTAGCTCGTACTTCACTCAGGTTAACTGACAACTGGTTTGCTCATGAGGAAGTGTAAACAGATGCTTTCAACACTACTGAGAAGTGGATCCAATCCCCATGTTTTCCTGAGCACAATACTTGAAAGAATAGGTTCTCAGGAACACAAGCTGCTCCAGGGGAGATAGCTACACAAGGCTTTCAAACATGTTGCCAGAGATCTAGGCCTGAATTACTCCCTATCCGCTGCAAATATCAGCGTGCAAAAACACCCTGCTTAATATTAAACTATGCTGTTCAGAAGCTTCTCTCTAAAGGCTCCGTATAGTCACGGGGGAAGGAAATATTAAAAGGAGGTCCAAACACACCTAAAGTGAACTTCTCTAGACAGCAATGCAGTATATCTCTTTACCCTTTGACTCTAAGAATCCTTCAGAGATTAGGCTCCTAAACTAGTCACCAAAATTGCATGTCTGAACACTTCTTCTCAATAAGCAGTCATCACAAAACTTTCAGTTTATGCTACAAAAAGGTTGACTTCTTCCATATCACTGAATGCTTTGTTTACAACCACAAATTCAACTACAGTCCAGCAGCAAGAACAAGACAGATGATGTCTTCCTTCCCTCATCTTCCCAACATGCAGTCAAAGATGACTGACTTTTAGCAAATACCTCAGGAAAAAATAAACTCTACTGAAAATCAATTGTTTGAAGACATGTGACCCAATTAACTCAGTAATGTATCTAATTGGAAAAAATAAAATTAAGATGAAACTCTGTATTTGGACCTGAACAATGCCACCAAGACATTAATCTGCAAATACATTTAGAACCCAAGTTTCCATGCAATGATTATTAGGCAATTGCTCGATTTTACTACTTGGAAAGATTTTGCAATAACAGAGAAAGAAAAAAGTCCATAACAAAAATGTGTGGGAGACTTTTAAAGGCCTTCCAGTCCTCACAGCACTCCCCTGTGTCCAGGCCCATCGAACCTACTTCGTATCCACTTCTTTCCACTGTCCCACACAGCACGCCATACCTCTCCAGTGCTTGAGGGGAAGCAGAGACCAAAGGAATCCTTGGTGCGGGCCAGACTGGTAGCAAGCTGCTAATGTCAACTTCAATAAAAACTTCAAACAGACAGCTAGAAATACTAGTTCTAAATAAGTATTCTGTCTCTTCTTCTAATAGGTAATATTATAAAATGGCTGTAAACCAAATCTACTCTTGCTTACTCTTTTTTCTTAAAAAAGCGAAGTCTCCGTTTTAAAAATGGTGACATGGTAACAAAACTCTACTACAATTCCAGATTGGAGTATTAGCTAAAGACTTTCCAAAATGCAACAGAAAGAGTTTTAACAAAGAAACTTGTCTTAATTCCCACAAGACTTTTCTTGATGACATTCTCAAATCGCAGACAAAAGTATCCAAAACCCTTTCTTAAAAAGACTTTGCACTCAAGTCTTAGGAACTGCAAAAGGCTTTGACATTCATTGTCTCCTTTCCCCCTTACTGCACAGAAGTCCAACGCTGCTGTTGCGTGTTGAGAGACATACAGAAGAGACAGATGACAGTACTTCCTACTGTACCATCAGAGATTTGTTGGTAAAGCATCAGCAATGCACTTTACTATCACAGTTCTGCTAATCTTTTTCCCCGTTCAGACAAAAACCAGACATAGAGAAGGAAAGGCTGGCAGCTCACTCGTAGCAGGGGCATGTACAAATTGACCATCAGTCATTTATTTCCTTTGGAACTGCTCACCCAATTTAACCATATGAAGGAACCTCTTTATCACTATCAGAGTTAATTTAACTCTACTACCATCATGGGTAAGGCTCTGACAACTAGACATTTTTCTGACATAAAACTATTAATCAGAAATGATTAATATTCACAAAGGAAAGTAGAAAGTGTTAAAACTGTCAAATTTTTATTAATCACTATGTTTAGTGAACACATGCTTTAAAGAACCACACTGCGCTCGCCAAGCACGCAGACGAACAGCACAAGTGAACTCAAGCAACAAACCACAGAGAATACGTCGGTCCTCGGTTAACAAGTGCTCCACATCCGAAACACAACTCCTGAGCACGCCAACGAGCACACTGCAGCAAGCCTCCGGAAAACAGACCTGGAGGAGAGCTGGCTATAGTAACTGCTACTAGCTACCTGTTGAAAGGATTTTAAACCTCCGGTTTCTTTATTTCTCTCCTCCTGACCCCAGGGCAGAGGGAAGCGCATCCTCGGGCCTGGCACCGTGCCTCCCACCTGCCCAGGGCGCCTGCGGGCAAGGCCCAGCCCGCAGCACCTGCGCGCTGCCCTTTCTCCGCTCCTAACTCGCCTCAGGACTCTCAGGTGCAGCCTCCAAGCTCTACCTTCTGGTCTTCACATCCAGAGGGGACCAAAATAAAATAATAAAAAAAAATCATCTCCAAAACCCACCGCCACCCCCCTCCAAACCAACCAAAAAGCCCCCCGGCACGCTTCGAGGCCAGCCCCCGCCTTCACAGCGCATTCGCCTGCCCGTTAGCCGAGCGCGGGAAGCTCCTTTGGCAAAACACAGCTGCGGCAATCACCTTCCTCTGGAGAGCGGGGCTGAGGCAAGGACATTTACCTCAGGAGACCGAGCTGCTCCTGCCGCGCTCGGCCCCGCGCGGGGAGGGCAGCGGGCTCACCCCAGAGCCGGCACAGCCCCCAGGAGCAGGCGGCCGGAGGGGCCGGGATAGCCCCGCCAGCAGACGGGCGCAGGGACCCCCGCTCCGCCCAGGCCCAGCTCCCGCTCCGCTTCCCGCCACCACCCCTCAGCGCCCACCGCGACCTCCGCGCCCCGCCGCGTCCTCACCTCACCCCGCCCCGGGAGCGCCATTGGCCCCTCCCGCCGCTCATCAGCCGGCTCCCCGCCTCCCATTGGCCAGCTGCCCACTCGCTGACGGACGCACGAGCGACTTTCTCGCCCGTCACCCGGCGCCTCGCGCTGCGATTTGAAGAACGACGGCTCCCTGAACGCCCACCGCCGCTAATCACTCGGGAGGAGAGCTGTCAATCACGCCGCCGCCTCGCCTCCGAGCTCTATTGGCCCAGTAACCCCTTTTCGGGCTTTCGTTTCCCCTCATTGGCTAATTGGATCGGATAGGGCGTCTCGATTGGGCAAAAAGCAGGTCTCGGGGGCGGGACTCGCTTTAGGAGGAGAGTCAATTGGCCAGTAGGCTGGAGCGGCACCATGTGATTGGCAAGAAAGGTGAAGAAGGCGGGGCCACCCGAGGTGAGGGTTGTATGAGGTGAGGGAATCTCGCGGGGTCTCGCTAGCTCCGGGCGCGGAGGCGCGCGGTGATTGGGCGGCGGGGGTCAAGGGGGCGGGACTGAGTCAGGGAGTCTCCGCAGCGGCCGAGTCCTATGGGCCGGCCGAGCTGGGTCCCGCTCGGTGATTGGGTGGGGGCGGCTCTCGCGGAGCCTGGTGGGCCGGGTCCGATTGGCTGCGGGCGGGTGTCGGGCGCGCGCCCCGCATGGGGG
>Ga0065711_1034007_pt1 | contig 24440 bp, 15 predicted proteins | sample Hoacrofraction12_FD_59098 | JGI IMG/M metagenome (GOLD analysis project Ga0065711, IMG submission 59098) | Hoatzin crop microbial communities from Cojedes, Venezuela - Epithelial fraction 12 v2 (version 2) | ecosystem: Host-associated > Birds > Digestive system > Esophagus > Crop | place...
TAATTCTTCCTTTTAGCTTGCTTGTTGTTTTTTTTTTTTTTTTTGTTGTACTCACTGGGAAGGAACAGTAGTCAGCCAGCTAATAGGTAACTGATACATTCAAATTTCATGGTCCTCTCTCACAGTCCTCCATATTTATACATCCACTATGGAATTTACATTTTATTTTAGTAGGGCCTTGTCTAGTGGAAACATGACGAAATAGCTACTGTTTATCATCAAGCTATTACAGATGGGCAGAACAAACTCTGCTAACATATATTCGGTCTCTTTCTTCACTCTTTGTCATTCAGTTTGTGGGTGTTTGGTTATCACTCAAAGCCTGACTGAGTCTGATTCACCAAGCATTTGAGCTCTAGTTTACCAGTAACACCAGCCTCTATGCAATACACAGAGTTATACCTGCACATCCAACTAGCTAGGTCCTGTGTTTTTCCATGCATCCTCCTTCCCTAGTCAACCATAGCAAGAATTCATGAACAACGCTAGTATGCACAGAGTTTCAAGAATGTTCCAAAAAAAAGCCCCGACATTCAATGATCTGTGATTAATCGCTGATGTCTCAGGTGACTGCTTCCTTCCAAATAAGAGTATTTCCATAAATTCTGGTTACCTCCTAGGGTCTAGCTCTTGACAGTCGTTGACAATCTTGACAATCATTGTCAGTCATCTAAGATTGCTGTCCATGTTGATCCTATCTGGGCAAAACAAGCAACTCAGAAACCCGTATGTTTCTCCCTTATATGATCTGAAAAGGGTGTAATTGTTATGTTTGTTCTGTGTGACTTTGAAATGACTATCATGTTCAAAACAGCTTTTGGGTCACCACTGTTATCTGTGATCTGTCTTGTTACAAATAGCCATAGTGTCATTTTCATGAAACAGTAGTAAAACTCAGAATCTCACATTAAAATAAGTCTTTTTTTTACACTACTCTATTAATATCTGAAAATCCCCCTTGACTTCAATAGCAGTTTGCTAGATGAGGGAATACAGGTTATTGATTGTATACTTCAACCTATATATCACTGCAAGCTGCTTACTCCTTTGTTACTAGTTGGTGGCTTACTATTAAACAATATTGCATAAGGCATGATGCATCTAGAGAAAGCTGTAAGACAAAAACATTGTAGTAATCATATTTCAGGGAAATCATAGAATAGGAGCATAGAGTTTACAGCCCCTCTCCCATAGAATCTGGAAATATACTGTTCTCACCATCCTGTGCTTAGACTTTTTAGTATGGTCTCATGTGCAGCAGCAATTTCTGAAAGTCTTGGTTTACATTTCATCTAATCCTGGTCTCTGGTAAATAAAGACGTGGAACTTTGTATGATTGTAGATCACAACCAAGATCAAGTTTTTGCTTACACACTTTGCCATGTAGATTTCCTGAACTAATCATGCTGCCATAAGAGCAAAATTTCTTCCCTGAAGATTTCAGTAGACAGTTGGGTTTTCCTTGTTTTCAGAATGCATGAGGATTAGGGGGAGAGGCAGCAGTCATGGGTTCAAGCAACATTTCAACCTGGCAATAAAAATCAACAGACATTAGGACCAGTTGCTCTGTGTGATTTTAGCAAGTACCAGAATTGTAGTGCTGGACACACGAATTCCATGTAATGGAAGAAATATATCTGGCAGGAAAGGAAATACAGCTAGACTGAGACCTTTGGTAGCATGCCCTCCCATTCAGATAAGGAAGATGTAGAGGACTTCCTGGAAACAATGAATTAGGCGGGGAAACATGCTTGCGCCTCCCGTGCCACGGCTGGAAACTGAGGCCATTTTACTACTGAGCAAAGACAATCAAAGTGAAACAGCGTAAAGCTGTTCACTGCCTTGGAGGTGAGATACATAGGGTCAGGCCAGAGCATGTGCATGATTGCTTCCCTGTCATGTGTCCCAGTGCACACGTGGACATCTCAGCTAGGTTTTCACAGTGCCTCCAGTGCATGCTAAACTAGTTCTAACTCAACGTGCACCTATCTGCATTTAAGTTACAATTTAGTAGCATGAACTATTGTTTTGTCTTCTAAAGGATTTTTGAGTGTTTTGTGGAATGACTGCCATGTGAAATACATGCAGGGTGAAATGCTGTGTCCAGTGTTAGACAAAGAGATCAGAACACATGCGCCCTTTTGGCCTGAAAAATCTGTGAATTACTGTGGTAAGGGTAACACCTGGCACACTGTAAAGACAAATCTCAAAACCAGACACGGATTTTTTTTTATATTTGTTTAACAGCATACAGGAATAAAGAAATGAGAACAGGGCCAACAAAAGTAATGACACTTTGAAAGTAGAACATATAAGAAAAAGAGACAATAAAAAGTTATGAGAACATATTAATCACACACAATCTCACCATCTGTTGACTCCATATATATAACCCATCCTACTGCTCCATATGGTACTTGAAGATAAATACATATAATGATGGATAACAAGTGAAAAATAGCACACAAAAGGTCAAACATACACATAGTAAATAAGCATATGGCATAATGACCCCATTTTGGTGTATCTGGTATGACCTCCCAGAATACACAAGCAAGGAAAGGAACAGATCAGCAGTTGAGTAAATGTGGCATTAAACAGATCTAGTGACTCCAGTCACTGAAAACTCAAAAAATCTCAGCAATGGAAGGAGCCTTAACAGAATTAACAGTCTAGGAACATCAAACCCTTAAAATAATGGGACATCATACAACCACAGAGCTCTGCCCAACTGCTGTCACTCCTCTTCGATCACTCTCTCTCTCTTTTCCATACATATCCAAATGTCAGTGACTTTCTTGTATCACAAATCCTATTTTGCTTTGTCTGTTGGTGCCTTCAGTGATGGAGTTTCACATTTAAGGAACTAGAAATAATTGAAGATACTCTTCTGTGAACTGTGGAGCAGAGAACAGGGGTGGAGAGTCTGTGCTTCCTCTTTTTCTTCTGATTGTTCCCTGTGCAAGGTAGAATGTTGCTCTGCTAAGAACCAGGTCTTCTCACATCAGAGAACAAGGCTGGCCTGTAGGGAAAGTGGAAATAATATTGCTCAGGAGTCGGATGGTGCTCTGGAGGAGCTGGTAACTCTCCTCATTTTTTGCTTCCCTCCTCCTGCCTGTGGAGTTCTGGATAGGAAAGAAGTTGAACTTTGTGGAACGTGAAGGTTAGTGCTGCATTTTCTTTGCAGTCTCTGCCAGAAAAGTAGGGTTTTTTCCAACTGTGAGCTCTGGGTACCAAACAGGGGCATCTTCAGCTCTTCATTCCACTTGGAGAAGTTGGTCTGACAAGCATCTCATAGTAATATTCAGATGTTCTTTTTGAGTCATCTAGTCCCATCACAGCTTGTTTGGCCAAATACATAGTTCTACAGCCTTTCATTATTTATTGTATGCCTAATTAATGGCTGTTTAGCATTATCTACATTTCCCTCTCAGAAATGTAGAACTAAGGATGGAATTTGTCTTGCTATAAGTGTTAGCAGTTCCTGTATGAATTTTCAGATGAGAATCACCTGGCACATCGAGGAAGTGGGCTGTGCAAAACAGATGCACCCTACTTCTGATAGAAGCTATCAGCTCCTGGTTCACAACAGACTTGCTGGTTTGTAAGGGAAGCAGGCAGCCTGGTGCACAAATTCTGCTGGTTTAGAGGGACTTGCCTCTCATTTGTGCCCTCTTCCCCCACCCTGTGTTTCTGGACTTCCATGTCATGCAGAAGCGATGAGCCCCTGGCCATTGGTTACTGTGGTTTCCATGGCAGCTACAAAGATTAATTTGGAAAGCGGTTGACTCTAGCGAAAACTTTGATCTTTTTATTTCTTAATGACTTGTGCTCAATGTACAAGTATTTCCTATATCTCTGTGCCTATTACAAATCAAATGTTTCTCTTTGCTTTTTTTATGGGAATATTTTCAACCCAGAAAGAAATTTATGCCTGTGCCTGAAGGAAAGTCACTGCAAACTGCTAATCTGTCCACTGTGCTCTGGGGTTGCTGCCTTGGTGTTACTGTGAGTGGAGGTCAGCATGTCACAGGAGTGAGCATTCTGTATCCATTTTCCTGGTTCTGTCCAAATGATAGACCTGGCATGGTCTGGGACTCTTTTCTGGAACATGGAATAAGTGGAGTCCTGCTCTAGGGCTCTACCTGCCTCCTTGTGTAGCTCCAATATTAAGAGCAAGTCACATTGCTACCCATACACAAGAGAAGGGAGGGGATTAAACCTGGTCCAGTTACTAAGTACTTTTGTGATTAAAAACACAGAGTTCTTACCAGGCTCTGTTTACTATTCTTAGTTGAGTTTTCTTTTCCTGCAGCTATGTGGTCCTGATGGATGTTGATGGCTGCAGAAGGCCTGTTTACCACTGCTGTTGTCAGAGCAGTGATACGCGTTCTGCCAGGTAAAATTTAGAGGCATGTGTCTCTTTGTGGCAGAACAGTGAGCTAAGATGATTTCATGAGGGAGTTTTTTTGAAATTTTCTATTTGTTGACCACAGATAATAGATGAAAAATCCGGTAAGAGCCTTCATTTCTCTCTGGAAAAGTGAGCTTTCTGGAGATTCAGGTTTTTAATATTTTTTTCCATAATTTCCGGTCATCTGTCCACCTTCTGGTTTTGGCCAGAAGTGGAAGTATTTCCTTGCCATGAGAAATGCTTTTTCTAGGTATTTCTGAACCACTGAAGCAGGGAATTGCTAGAAATCTTTGTGAGATATCTTACTCTCATGAAATTTGGAGCTGTGTTTGGAGTGGTGTTTCTTCAGCAGCATGTGCTTACTGGAAAGAAAGATAGAGGTTGCTGAGCAGGGTAACACTGCGTCTGTCTTCTGCTGACTCAAGTAACCTAGAAGGCGGAGGGAGCACAAATAGCACATTAGAAGAGAAATCAGTGCAGTAAAGGTTATAAGCAGGCAGTGGCAAACGATGACATCTTACTGTGTCATCCCCCCACTTGGATGGAGGATAGATACTCTGTTGCCTACAGTGCTGTGATTTATTTTCCATAGTTAATGGTGCCTGATGTTAGCCTATGTTGACAGGGCTTTCTGGTTTGGGAAGCCAAAGGCAAACTGTAGCCTTATTCTCAATCCAATATAGGCAACATAAGGCTCTTTTTTTTTGTCTTCTGAGGTAAGCCTACATACTAAGCTGCAAGGAGGAGAAGGTTCAAAGATGAATTGAGTCAGCTCAAAAATCAAGACTATATAATTATTATAATCACTGCATCACAAAAATCTGTTTTCTTCCCTGCGACAGTGACAGACTATGAAGGCAAGAGGTGAAAACTGTCTGTGCAGGTAGTTTGCTTGGCTGGTACCCATCTTGTCTGGAGGAGTTTGTGGGGCCAGGCCTTGGTGAATCCATCTGGACTGGAGTCTCGTCCTTATTGCTTCCATGCATTCTGAGTATGTAGATTTGTACTCTGAACATAACTAGATTTTTACTGGTTTGGTTTTAACTCTAACCCAAATATCTGTCTGGAAAACCAGGCTGTCCGTATCATTCCTGGCTGAGTACTTGGCTGCCCCTGGGAGCCTGCCTTTCCCAGACAACCAAATTCCCTGATTTTACCTCAGGCTGGGTCTAGCTAGGTAGGTACATTGCTGTTTGGTATGCTAGCTGTGCAGTCTGAGGTAGTCTCATTTTACAGCTGGCCTGATTCTCAGAGGTGTCGAGCGCCCACAAATCTAAAAAAGTCAAAGGACATCTGGGTGCTCTGAAAATCTTGTGACAGATAGATACATTCAATTCAGCAAGAAGAACACTTGCAGGTGATTTATTCTGTCCGCTGCTTTGTCTTCCGTGTTTTTTTACTTCTGGCTCTCTTTGTGATTAGACTATACTAACAACTTTGTCAGCTTTCTGAGCGGGAAGCTCCTGCTCATGGATCCTACAGATTCGTTCAGATTCCGTATCTTTCTCTTTATTTGTTTACCCATTTTTAAAATAAAATAACTAGTTTTGGAGAAAAGCATAAACATGTGCTGTTAGTGAGCATAGCATCACCAGAAAAACTAGTAGACAAGGGTGATAATATTTTAGGAAATTTTCATGATTGTTCTAAAGATACCAGGAGTTTGTGGCCTTTATTTGTAATTTTTAGATACCCAGATTTGATAAAGTTGTACCAATTTACATTAGCTCTTGTGTGCAGACTGTGGTGCAGCATCAGTTACCCAAACTGGGCATATGCATGTGTGCAAGTCTGTTTTTGAGAGAAACCCCACAAAGAATAGTTGTCTTTTCTCTCCTGTCAGAATTCATCTCCAAACACAGTTTGCCATCTCTTTAGGTCTTAAAATCATGATTATGTTTTTTTTTTTGATCTCTGAACTGGATACTGCTGTTTGGCAAGATCACTATGAACGTATTACAGCCAGAGGATGAGGCTACTGAGTTTTAGCTACAGCCTGGTATTTCTGAAGTTTGGTTTTAGTTAAGGTGGTAGAGAAGGACAGGCTGTGGAACAACTTAGAGATTGTGGAAAAATTCTGTAACATCATTTCATTAGGTAATTAGAACATTAAGGTGATTCAGGTTTTTTTGTAATCAGCCTTACTGTTTGGAAATATTAGGAGCCTTTTCAAAGTGATTAAGATGCTCCTCAAATGACTTGTGCATTACTTTCTTCAAGCTCTGTTTCTAAAACTGCAGCAGCTATTTGGCATATGCTGAAACCTACTTTTCTACAACAGATAAAGAAAGGACTGTGAGTAAAGTATGAAGTAGAGGCAAATTGTCTCTCTAAGGAGAAACTTTGTCTACCCAGATGTTCTTGAATCACCATGGAAAGAATGGCTGATGCACAAATCAGAGTTCACATTTGTTGGTCCGGCAGTTGCTATCTGTTTCCCCACTAAGCTCAGACTGTTTTCAGATGGAATGAGATGTATTTTTTTCAGTTACGGTGCTGTGGAGGCTTTTCTTATGACACAAGAGAATAGTAAGAGAGGCTGAAGGATGAACATTTTGATGGATTTGAGAACAGCCTTATGGCAAAATATCTCTGATCATGAGCAGTTGTCCCTAATATGTGCTGGTATTTTATTTTGCATCCATTTGGAAGCATTTTATTGTTAGCTCCCCCCCCCCGCTCTTTGTTTCTCTTCTTGGATTACATGGAGGCTGTGTTCTTCTGTTACTGGAAGAAGCCTGAAGTGATCTGAAGAGTTTTTCTTCCTCTAGCGTTCCATTGCAGACCTGAAACACAACAGTTTCTATGACGTCTTCTTTTGTTTTTGACAAATGATATTTGTTGAGTCTTGAGAGAAAGGGGAAGTGTCAACAAATTTTCAGAAAATTTTTGTTGTGATTTAATCTGGGTATCTGTGTAGGAGAGCAACTAGGAGTCAAGTACTGTCTCATGGCTCAACACTAGCCATCCTAAATTTGAACAAGAAGTGCTGCTGTAGGGAGCAATAGGTATTTTGGCTCTACTCTGCAAAACTACTTTTAGCAAAACTAAACTGATGAAAAGTGTGTTTGTGGTTGGAATGGTCGAGTGTCCACTGAGTCAACTCAATTTCTGTGAAGTCAGTGCAGAGGTGTTAACTGCACTGGATCTCCTGTGTATTGTGGTGCAAGACTGCATCCTTAAAATAGCTGATATTTTAACTTGACATATACTGGACAGGGTGACACTCCTTGAGTATGCCAAGGAATTACTCCTGTAGCAAGGACAGCAGAATAAGCATCCAGAGTAATTTCTAAAAATACACTAGGTTTCATTCAACTCTCATCTTTAGCAAAGACATTGAGGAGGATCAGAATAAAAATGTGATGGATGCATAGGAAATATAGGAAGCTGGTACGTGCAAAGGCAGATTCACCTGACCCCCGTCTCCTGGCCAGGTTAATTAATGTGCAGTTCCATAATTAAATGGAAGAATATCTGGTGCTCAGAGATGTGGGTGAGTGAAAAGAGTGTTATTTGGAAATAAGATCATGTGAAGGCTTGGAAGACAGCTATTGTGCGGCTACACCTTCAAAGGAACCCTCTAATTCTGTTCAAACAATAAAGGAGAACGAAGGCCAGGTCCATTCATGCGAAACTGTGAATAGTTTCCCGGCTTTAGGGAACACGCAGCTTAAGCTTCATGAGACTGTCATCTCCTCCTCTGAGAAAGCACAGTGGAAATACCCGGGAGGGAAAAGTCACATGGGAGAAGATCAAAGCAACCTGAAAAATGCAACTGAATGGGACTAGAGAGGCAAGGGGGAGGGATGACAAAAATGCCTGCTACCTAAAGGCTCTGACACTGGCAGGGTCAGGGAGAAGGAGATCAACTGGGACAAAGAAAAGATACCCTCAAGAAACAGTTTGCTGTTCTGTACTGTAACTATTCCAAAAGACAGCTATCTAGAGAAATACTCACACACCCTGAAGAAAATAAGACAGACATTTTCCCTGTGATATTTCTGTTTTACTTTGCAATGTTTTTTTTTTCTCTTGATGCTTAAATAGAGCTGCCGGACAACTTACGTGCCTTTTAGACTTTGGGATTTTAGGAGAGACCAGATAGAGATCACACACTTTTCATCTATAAGATCAGTACTACAGAGAGAGCATATACCATCACAGGGTACACATACATAGTTGTCCTACACGGTGAGTTGCTCTCAGGCCTAGGCTGTGCAACACTAGTTAGTGTAAATGCATATTCTTATCACCTCTCCTTAAAGTCCATAGCCCATGTTTTCCCCAACCAATAACCTGCCTGAATGTCTGGTTAAATATAAATTCTCTAGAAAAGAACTTACTTATGACAGTAGTAAGCATAGTGTATAGCATGGTGGTTTAGTGCTCCTGTTGGACCTTTGGGTTCCGGGTTAGTAATATTAACAAAAGCAATAAGTAAACATCCCGTGATTACAAGTGAAATTTTTTCAAATGGATCTAAAGTGACGCATATTAGCCAAAACCTTTGAATGACAGAAGAAGCTGGCATCACTTCCCGATTCCTCTTCAGTTAGGAAATGTCTGTGGTCAGAGCATTTTCATCTATCATGAACCCAAGGCTCTAGATTAAGAGAAGTGGCTAAAATGGATTTTTATAAATTCAGTGCAAATGCCACTGTTTTGAGGAAGTGAATTTCTGCTGCAAGATGCACTCTTCTGAACTTACTGCTTGCTATCCAGGTTTCATGATCTAAATGATTTACTGTTTGTTGCATCTTGAAACCTGAGAAATTTCATTTTTATGATGAAAACTCCTGGGGAGATGCACTTATTTGTAGAGTGCTTCAGTTTGGATGAACTGTACGAGTGTGTGCATAATAACACTGATGACAAACTTGCTTGGCTGATTTTTTTCAATGTATACTCGTGGTTTTATTTTTTTTTGAAGTTTTATTTTTGGGGCATAGTGTCTGGGGAATATAATCTTGATTGGGACTTCCAGTTCAAAAAGGCAGCAGTAATTCTTTCCTTTGTTTGACTGGGGTTTATCAGAGTAGCGCTTATTTAACCTTGTGGGCGTTGTCGTGTGATACCACTTTTGGGCCTGACAGGCTTGGGAGATTTCCTTCTCTACCACCTATGATGTAGCTGTGCAAATGAAAAAGGGAACTTAGTTCATTTCAGGGAACAACTTGCTCGTAGTCTGATAAGATTTGGTGTCTTTCACCTCTAAGTTTACCCAGAGTTCCCAGAGATTAAACAGCGAGGATAAACTGAGTTCAGATTAGCTGAGCCAAATGAGGTTTTTAATCCTACAATTTAAAAAGTAATACTGAACACTTTAGGTTTTGTTTGCTTGTTTTGCCAGTCTTCTGGTAATCAGGGTAACTTTTGATACAAAGTGGAAGTGTTTCAGGCCTGGAACCAGTGTATGGGTCAGCAATTGCAGGTGTCTTTTGAACAATTTAAATGAAGGACCATAGCAGGCTCTCATCAGGCCAACAGCAACCTTGTGCTTGCATGGGATGTGCTCAGATGAGCGCGCTGCTGTCGGAGGAAGCAGAACAGCAGATGCTGCTGAGATGGCTTTGGGTGGTTGGCCTGAGATGTAGCTGCTTACCCAGGCCAACCTCAGCCCACAACAAAAGATGACCGAGACCTTGGGGGAATAGGGGCTGTATGATTTGATTAATCGTGCAACCCCCCATTCTCATGGCTTTTCATTGTATGTTTTGAATGTTTTGGCCACTTAAAGAGTTTAGTATGACACTTAGGAGGTTGAGAAGATTAACCATCGCAGAGTCCTGCCATTTCTCATTTGTCCTGTAGCCAGTGGATCATAGCTGGGAGCCATGCTCTCTGCCTAGGTATTAGTTGCACATCACCACAACTAGTGGTGGTGCTGCTTATGTGAAATTGTGTGTATGCTCTGTGCTCAGTGTAGGTATGTTTGTACCTACTCTCTGTAAATCTCTGCAGGGCTTCTACTTCATCAGTGCTTTAGTTTGGTTTCTTCAGGAAATTCTGGTTTTGCAGTCATACAGTGTGCTTGCCTGCTTTTCTCCATCCCCTTTCCACTTTCAGTAACTGCTTATGCAACCAAAAGGTTGAGGTCTTAGAGATAAGTGTTTCCTACAGAATCCATGAAGCTGAATAAAACAGAACAAGCTTACCTGTGCCCTTACTGAGGGGCTGACTTTGATGAGCTGGTTTCCTTCTGGACACCAGAAAGTCAGAGAGAGGAACCTTGTAAAAGCCTCGACCATGTGAAAACTTTATCGGAATCTTGTGCCTAACTGGATGCCAAAATCAGGCAAGCATAAATCTGCAGAAAATGTGAGTCCTTAGTTGCAAGTTGATGGAATGGCAGAGTAGACTAATGCTTTCTGAAGGCCCAGTCTCAGCTGAAGCCTTCCCTTTGCTATCTCCAGGCTTCTCCTGTTCTCTCAGCTCAGACGCACAGTGAAGCAATGCTTTTTCCAGCCTTCCAGATTGAAGAGTAGAAAAGAATTTTAAAAAAGTCCACAAGGGAACTGAAAAGAGAGACTGCTGCCTCATCATCACCTTGGCTGCTGTCTAGTACAGTATTCTGGATGAATACCCTGGGTTTCTGTAGAAAGCCTTGTGCTAGCATGAGTGGTGCTGGTGCTCTGTGTTTCTGCTGTGGAACATACAGGCTGACTGTACGAGATTCAACAAGGCTGAATGCTGGGTCTTGCACTTGTGTCACAGCAACCCCATGCAATACTATGGGGTTGGGGAAGAGTGGCTGGAGAGCTGCCTGGTGGGAAAAGACCTCAGGGTGCTGGTCGACAGCCAGCTGAACATGAGCCAGCAGTGTGCCCAGGTGGCCAAGACAGCCAAAGGCATCCTGGCTTGTCTCAGGAATAGTGTGGCCAACAGGAGTAGGGAGGTGATCGTGCCCCTGTACTCGGCACTGGTGAGGCCACACCTGGAGTACTGTGTTCAGTTTTGGGCCCCTCACTACAAGAAGGACATGAAGGTGCTGGAGCGTGTCCAGAGAAGCGCAATGAACCTGATGAAGGGTCTAGAGAACAAGTCTTATGAGGAGCAGCTGAGGGAACTGGGGCTGTTTAGTCTGGAGAAGAGGAGGCTGAGCGGAGACCTTCTCACTCTCTACAACTACCTGAAAGGAGGTTGTAGCAAGGCGAGTGCTGGTCCCTTCTCCCAAGTAACAAACAATAGGACAAGAGGAAACGGCCTCAAGTGGTGTCAGGGGCGATTGGATATTAGGAAAAATGTGTTCACTGAAAGAGTGGTCAGGCATTGGAACGGGCTGCCCAGGGCAGTGGTGTAGTCTCCATCCCTGGAGGTGTTCAAAAGACGTGTAGATGTGGCTAAAGGGGCATGGTTTAGTGGTAGACTTGGCAGTGCTTGGTTAACGGTTGGACTCGATGATCTTCAAAGTCCTTTACAACTTAAACGATCCTATGATTCTATGTGAGAGATGGAAGAGCTCTGAGACAGGGGTGCCTTGAACTCCACAGTATCCCTCGGGCATGGACCACATCTATTCTTCTGTAAAAGATCTGGCATGTTTTTTTGAGTTGCATGGAAAAGGCCCTGAGAAGTGTTTAATAAACATTATACATCTCTATGCAGTGTCCTATGTGGAGAAGCAGCATTAAATCTCAGCTAAGGGACAAAAATGAACTTAATTTTGAGACTGTATGTGACAGTCAGAAAAATTCCTCTATGGGCAGATCAGGAGCACATACCAGCTGTTCTGCGCAATATACAACACCTATCTATAGGTGTACACAGAAAGACATTCTTGTCTCTTCACTTCAAAAGGACTGCAGGTTAAGGCCAAATTTCTGTTAACAGAAATGATACATTGTGTAATTTGTCACCTTGGAAAGCCCTCTGAAATGTCTGCTGTGAACCCAAGCTACCTCTCATTTCAGTAAAGTTTCAGTGCGGGAACCTTATAGGAAAGTGTGTTCCACTCTTACACAAAAAATCAAAAAATTTGTTACTGGTCAGTGTAGGATCGAAAGTTATGGCACACAAGACTCTCTTCTGTGTAAGGACAGGGTTTCAGTTTTCCCTTATTTGTGACATAAACAAATAGCAAGTGACTTTGGAATGTGCATCTTGAATAGATCAGCCCGGGAGTCGAGATTGTTGCTCTTTCTGTCACATTTTCTGAGCTTTTGCAAATTTCCTACAGTAGAGGATGCAGGGCGTCTGCTGAGGCAAGCACTGCTAACTCCACTAATGAATGGAAAGTGATGTCTGACCATGTGATACGAGAACAGCACTTTCCATGTTTGCCTGATTATCGAAGAACTGGAATCAGCATTGACGAAGATAATGTGATGTCACTCTTTAATCTGGCAAGCCTGCAAAACCACTTCCTCCTTGTGTAGGCTGGAGGTCTCATGATTGCCATTTCACTCTAAAGCATTCATTGAAAATGATGTAAGACAGTAGAGCTTTGACTCTGTCCTTTTTTTAAATGAATGAATGCTATTGTGAAACTCCTTGCAGCTATATTAGGAAATACACTGGTTATTCAACAGAATATACTGATTATCAAACAAAAAGGAAAAAATGAAAAGACGAACTTCATCACAAAATTTAGATTTTCTTTTTTTGAGCTTTAGCTTGAATTTCATTTAACATAGATTAATAGGCTAGCCATCAAGTTAAAATTCGTGGTTGGAAACACCCAGGACCTGGGCATTGCCAGGACTGAAAGAAGCTGGTCATCTTAAAGAAGGGGGTGTGTGTGCATGGCGGGTATTTTATACCATGAGGATCCTGTCCGTAACTTCATCTTAACGTGGTTTTAATAGGTTCCCTGGAATAGAACACTTGAATTTCTTGCAATTTCTAAATGACTAGGAAAATCTTGCAGGCGGCTACTCCTGTCAGGGTTTGTACTGCTGTAACTTGCGTAGTGGAGGACATGCTTATGCAAGGAGTAGTCTGTAAACTGTCGATAGTCAGGGGTCAGCTAGGGACGACAGCGAGGTCTCTAAGTCCTTCTGCATTGCACAGTGCCACAGCTGTTGTTGAAGTAATGCACGCTGCTATTGCAGGCAGGGGGGCTGTCTGGTAAAAATACACTGTAAATGTCTTCATATGCATTTCACTCTTAGTGGCACACACTCATAATAGGAGCTAGCAGAAAGTCTTGTAGCTATCACTCTCATATTGTTCTTCTCTAGTCCTACTCTCTCCTGCCTGTGAAGGCTGTGTACTCTTCAGGTAGGGTGGCAGCCTCTTCTAGTAGCTTTACTATAACATATAGAAAGTGAAACTATGATTTTCTGGGGGGCCTTTGGAACCTTACATCCTGCAGACAATAATCACTGTTTCCTTATTAAAACGGCTCAGTCTGCTAATTAGAGCTGAGTGTGTAAAGCAAAACAATTAAGGTAAATCCTGAAATTTTGTTTGGAAAACAGAGAAGGATGGAAATAAAGTCCAAGCTATTTTTCTCACAATGTGTTTGAACTAGATTCTTAAAAGACTGGTAAAAAAGCTGAGGAAATTCTGGATGCTGTTAGAACCAAAAGATGAGCTGAAAGATGCTACAGTATTAGATCATCTAATTCACTAATTTCTTTGTTTGTGGAGTCTGGGGAACGTTGCTTTGAAAATGCGATTAGCACTCTTCAGGAAATTCTGGAACATCACACAGAAAACAAAAAAAATGTAGTGGTTCTTCAAAGGATGACTGAAAAATACAAAACCTGTAGAGATCTGTTCTTTCAGGGCGTTGACATTCTGGGGAAAGAAGTGTGATAGCTATTTTTTGCTGTTGTTGTTTAAGGAGGCAGGGAGAAGAGGAAGAAAAAGTGTGCATCCTGGTTAATACGAGTACAACTTCTTTCTTTTTGTTTGCTTTCGCTTAGATTGCTGAACTAAAAAAATCAATTCTTGGCATAGCCCTGCTCAATACAGAATTTTGGGAAAGCAGGCGGTAAAGAGTTCCTATTACCTGTATGTATACACTGACTGTTACAGAATAGGACAAGCTGCCTTAAAAATGCTATTATATGTGACATGAAGCACAAGCATGCCTGCACACAGACTAGGACAAAATGTGACACCGAGTCTGACGGCAAGGTATGCTGGATGCAAACACCAAAGCTGGAGGGCACAGCCAAGCCTTGTGCAGTCATGTTGTATGTGCTGCTCTTATTCTGCTGGGCCTTTGCACTGGCTGAAGGGTGACTTGGAAGGACAGACTAGTTAGAAGAGTGGATGGTGACGGAGTGTTCTCCTGATAGCTCAGAGAGAAAAAGAAAACATGGACACGTCTAGAAAGTAAGGAATTGTAGCGGTGGTTGATTCAAAGCTTCACCATATGTCCTGTGTTCAGAAAGACTGCCTATCCATTTCATCAAGTCTTCAAAGTCCCTGTTGGGCTTCTCTAACATCAAGATGAACCTGGGACTTGCTTTTTGAAAGGAAACTGAGGAGTCTGAGAAGTTTGTAAAATCTGCTATTCAAATTCCCAGCCAATAGCTGTCAGGTATCTCACTTTGAATCATTTTCCTCTCTTTAATGTCACCGGTGACATAGCTGGAAATGCCAAAAGAGACAACTTTTGAACCTCAGCACAAACTATTACTTGGCAGTTCATCTTGATGAGTTAAGCAAGTTCTGTGATGCTTAAGACCTGCCAACACGTTCCTGGGATACTTCAGATGATGCCATTGAGAAAATCTTATTCTTTCACTAAGTTGGTGCTAAAACCACAGCGGCAGGATGTATATCCTGAACATTTCAGGATGTAGGTATCACAGTCCAGGAGGAGCAGTGTACTGCAGCGTACCTGGGTGGTGCAATGCAACAGTAGTGGCCTGGACAGCTTTTTACTAAATAAAGCATGTAAAGGCCTTCTTGGCTTCACATATAGTACTAGGATTTCAAAAAAGAAGAATGTCCTGAGAGGTAGGATAGCTAAAATATGATGCCTTTAAAGGTGTAGACGTATTAAGCAAAGGTAATTTAGTAAATAAGCACATTTTTTAAAGTTTCTCTGATGACACAGCTTTCTTCATACCTTGTCCAGTCTGTGACAAAGTGCATTTTCTAAGGGACCTGTGTACCATGCAGACTCCTAAAATTAAGGATTAATGTACATGTGTACTTCTTCCTGAATAGTTGAACAATCTCTTCTTTTTATGTCCTTCAGTGATTCTTACTGAGTGGTTGCTTAGTGCAGGAAACTTCTAGCTCCGGACACACAAACCACGCAAACCTTTCATTCCACAAAATGTAAGCCCGTGTATGACCGAGTGAATGCACTTGGCAAAGATCATAGAGACCAGTCTTTGTGAGCGCAAAGGGAAGGCTATCTGCCTGGCTCTTTGAAAGAGCTGAAGAATCAATCCAGACCGTGCAGGAACTCTAAAATCAGCATCTGAGGGAGCTTCAGGTACAGCTGCCTGGCTCTTACTTTCTTTTCTCTCCCAGCAACGATGACAGCACCGCTGACTGGGCTGTTGAAAGTGAAACTGCAAGATGTAGCATGTGAGGTGGTCCTCCGACCGGCTTTAGCTGCAAGTTTGGCAGTTTGGCAGTACCTGCAGGAGAATCTTCCCCCACCCTGCCTGTGGAAGTCTTGAAATTCCTCATCTTTTGCTGTTATAACTCTGCAGGTCAATTTTTCCTTGAGATGCTGGAAACAGAAACAGCTTTGCCATTACCTAGTGATCAAAATTGATTTATAAATCTGTTCCTGCCTCTCCTTCTCCCTGTTTAACCTTGTAGGTACTGTCCTTCACTACTGTGGGAAGCATCACAGTATGTTCTGAGCATGTTTAGAATTGCTGTTTTGTTTCTCTTTTTGTATATTAAAACCAGATCACTAGCATACTATAATTAAAGGGTTTGTATCACTCTGGAGCTTTAGAGGAAGGAGGCTAAGAATGTGGACGGTTTGGGATCTGCTCTTCTAGCACATGTCTGCATGACTCATTAAGGCTAATTTTAAATGTTGGTGGCATGTCCTATCAAGTTGGCTTAGTTTGCCATTATTCTTATCCCTGCACCCAAGGCCAATTGAAAGGTCTATGTCCTGCTCTGGTCTCATTGTAGGTGTTAAAAAATCATGTCACTGGGCTCTGCAGCAGTTGTTTCACCACAAAGCACTTTAATAATGCTCTTCAGAGTCCAAGACAATACTAAAGCTCAGAGAGGAGGTCAGATGACCAGCTTGTATACACCAATATTGTGGTTGACAGAGGTATGTTGATTTTTACAAGGGAACAGAATATCCAGCAGCACTGAAAGAGCAGATGTTTTAATTCTTGACCTTTCCATTGAGGCCATTTGTTGTGCTCCTCTTCTTTCAGAGAAATCTGAAAGGTATCTGCTCCACAATAGCTCCAAGTTTTGATCTGTTGTTGAGAAAACCATTACAAAATGCTGCTTCCTTCCATAGTTATTTTCTTTATCTCTGTTCTAGGTTTCTCTTAGGGCTTTTGTATAGTGGTTATCTTACAAATGTTAATGGAATAATCTTGACAATTTCCTGTGAGAGGACTTTACCAGATATTTAGATATCTGCCACAGAAATCTGATTCCTTGAGTCACTGGAGTTATTACGAATATTTTCATTGATTGGGAAAGCAGAATTATTTTATGCTTAGCATGTATCCCAAAGCAGAAATTTCTGCATTGCAGCAGGAATCAGAATGCAAAGAGATGTATTGACTTGTTCATTGTGACACAGGAAGCCAGCAGAAGCACGTAAGTAGAAGCCACATCTCTGTTCTGCCCTAGGACCTTTTTCCTGGCTTTTTAATACCTTGTGTCTGAAGGCCAGATGTCAGGATTTTAGAAAATGGAAAGCTGTCATAATTTGTTACTTTGGAACATATTTGATGAGCTGACTGACCAGCGTTTCCTTCAGTCCAGAAATGGTCATCATCTTCCACTGTCATCTGTCAGATGTCATTTATAGTAGATTAACATGCAAGACAGGAAAAGTGAGCTACAAGGCTTTCCTAAGGAGAAATGAGCTAAGAGGCTGCATAACACTCCTCTTTCAGACACTGCCTGTTTTTAAACTGCAGTGGGGAGTGAAGTCTGCCCTGTCTAGCATCTGTCGCTGCCTGGGGTGTGGGTCTGTGTTCTGTAGCAGAGATGTTGAGTGTAAGAGCTGTGTCTCCCTGGGAAGTATTGGAGGACACTGCCATCTACCGTCTTCCTTACCTGAAATAATAGTTTGGTTGTCAACTTCGTAGAGGAGATGAGTTGCTTGTCCTGCTACTACTATTTTTTTTTAATAATTATTTTCAGTTTCTTGATCTCCTACTTGCACATCTCTCTGAAATGTGGAGGGATCCTGGCTGAGTTGCAGTAGAGAGAACATGATGCTGGGATTCAGAGAGAGTAGCTTCTAGTTCTATCTCCACCACTTGGCATATTGGAGAACCTCAGACAAGTTCCTCTGCCTCTATTTCCACCCTGGTAAACAAGGAGAATGATACTGATTCGCCTCATAAACTGCATTAGAGTTTTAGAAGCAGATCACTGTCATTATTACTGTGTTGAATGTCTACAGATTGGGAATAGTCCGAAGGAAGAGTAACTCTGGTCTAGGAAATCCATGCACAGGTGTAAGGGAAATCATTGCCACTCTTTTTTGAGAAAAGTAACCAGTGCTGTGTGCAATCTTTCTTCCCCTCTGGGGATGAGGGCTCTACCATGACGTGTTATCACACTTCTTTCTTCTTCCTGTATCCCTGCACTGGCCTCCATACAGAGTTGAGCTCTTGCCCTTGGACAGGGCATAGACAGAATCACTGTCTTCTCCAGTAGGAGTGGTGTATGTACAGCAGCTGAGGGTAGCATGTGGTTCCATATTCATCATGTCAAAAATGTGTTTGCAAGACAGCACAGGCATCTCAATGGCCTTAGCTTAGTCATACGGTACAAAACCAGTACAAAGAATGCTGGGTTCAGTTCTAATTAGATGCTCATAGTTAATTCATAATTAACAACAACAGTCAACACTGCTGTCCTACTCATTTAATGTCTTCAATAGTGAAGGCTCTGAATAAATTTTTTTATGTGTTTCTCTCAAAATACACTTCTGTGAGACAACTATAACTCAGCAACATACTCATCTTGTGGAACTGATTGTTTTGGGTTGTAAAGCTAGGTGTTCATGACAGGGCATAAATAAAATTGTGACTTGTTGTAAAGCATTTATGAATTTTTGTGAGTCTGACTTTTGGACAATAGTTACCACTGGGCAGTAAATCACTTAGATCAAGCCCCAAGCACCGAAGGGCAGCACAGCTGAGACCAGGCCTTCCGGGACGTACCTTTCTATTCCTCTCTCAACAGCCTCATCCAGCTGGTGAGAGCTGGATGCGTTGCTCCTCCCAGCTGATCATCCTAGGTTTGCATACCTTAATGCTTCTAGGCAGTCAATGCTGCAAGGATGCTCTAGGCAAACGCTGTTGTTCTACAGAGTCTTCACATGGCTGGGAATTAAGTTTCATACCTCATCTGTAGCAAATATGTACAGACCACAAGGTCACAGAACCACAGAATCAGTGAGGTTGGGAGGGACTTCTTGATATCTACTTGTCCCACCCCTGAGCTCATGCGGGCTAGCTGGAACAAATTGCCCAGGACCAAGTCCAGTTGGATTTTGAATATCTCATGGATGGAGACTCTACACCCTTTCTAGGCAACTGTGCCATTGTTCAGTCATCCTCACAGTAAAAAAGTGTTGCCTGGTGTTCAGATGGAATTTTACCTCTTTCAGTTTGTGCTCATTGCCTCTTGTCCTGTCCCTAGACAATACTGAGAACAGTTTGTCTCCCTCTTCATCCCTCCAATCAGGTATTTACATATTTGATAAGATCTCCCCTGACCCTTCTCTTCTTTAGGCTGAACAGTCCCAGCTCTCTCAGCTTTTCCTCCAGCCCCTTAATCATCTTTGCTACCTTTTTCTGGACTTGCTACAGTTAAGTTCATATAATTTTTTTGTGCTGGGAAACCCAGAACAGGGTGCAATACTCCAGATGTGGCCTCACCAGTGCTACCCAGAGAGGAAGGATTACCTTGCCCAGCCTGCTGACAAGTTGTTCCTAATGCAGAGGATTCAGTTGTGCAGTCCTGGGAGGGATCCGTTCAGCTGACAGTAACAAATAACTGTGCTTGAGTGCCATCGTGCTGGACATGCATGCTTGAACTTCCTGTGTTTGGAAAAGGCAACCGTGCAATCTCTTACTTCAGCCATTCTGGTACAACTCCTCTCTGGCTATCACTTTTGCATGGAACTGGCATTTCATAAACCAAGATTTCTTAGACTTTCAAGACAAAATTATATTTTTTCTCATTTCTCACTTTTTTTCTGTCTCTCAATCATATTTGCATGCTTGTGGGGTGCATTTGTGTCTTCAGATGTGTTCTGGAGGAAGAAGCAAGCAATGAGAATTGCAAAGGGTTCTAAATTCACTGATTTTTCAGAGTAGCAAGCATGAAAGATTTAAAGAACTGGAAAAAATAATCATGTCCTGCACATATTTCTTAGCTTCTGCATCAGTTTATAACATTTTAACAAGTCCTCCAGGGCAATCAGAATCCTCTTTTTGCACCTCGGGGCTTCTCCTCTGACTACAGCATCTCTCTCTTATCCCCCACTTCTCTCGTTCTCTCTCCCTCCTCTCCTTTGTCTTCTGTAGGCGGTTTCTTCTTTTGACCATGTCTAGCCTACAGATCAGTCCCATATGCTCCTTATGTTTCTCTTGCTTGCTCTTTCCTTAGTTTCTAATGCCATAATTCTTTCTGTGGTTCTAAGAACTAAAAAGTTCAAGGGAGTAAAAAAAATACAATCCCTGAAATTTATGTCATTCTGTCTTTCTCCCTATGCTAGTGAATGGTTGTCTCCTCTACAGGAAGACTTGCAGGCATAACTCTCCTGTCTCCTTAAAACAGGTCATGAGAATCACAGTAAAAGACCATTGTAAGACTTGAGAGAACAGATAGTCCACAATAAACAAATTGGAGTGTGTGACTTGTACAACTGCCTTCTAACCACTAGCACCACTTTCTGCAACACCAAGATTTACCGTCTTCACAAAACTGCCACTGTGACCTCCTGTTCATTTCTAGTGCAACATAATGCATCAGAGAATACTTTATGCAGAAGCTAATCACCGATGATCAGCTGCATGAAGCCAAATTATTGTCTTCCAAGTCAGTGAAATTATTATGGTTGGCCTTCCTCTGTGAAGAGTGGAGTTGGGGAAAAAGGGACAGATTTTTAACTATGACAGATTAACATGGGTCCACGGACATCAGCAGATTTTCAAATTCTGTCAGTAAATACTGCTTTTCTATTTACTGTTCTTTAAAGTGAATGGCAAATGATGATAGAACACAGAGCAGATGTACCCATCTGAGAAGAAACCTTTTATTTTCTGTTAAACCTGCAGAATTTATAATAAATAAAAGGACAGGCTACACTTGTTGCTGGGTAGTACCATGTCTGGGATCAGAAGTGGATGTGTGATGTGATTCAGAATTCAGTTACTGAACTGGACAGCTGTAATAGCTGCTGGAGGGTCTTCCTTTATCTTGTGGAGTTATCTGTACAGCCAGAGAAGAAATGCTCTTCATCTCTTAAACCTGCTGCTGTAAAACAGATCTGACTCCCTGGAAGCTTCTGTGTTTTGGTGATATGGAATTAGATCTCCACGCATTGGCCAGGTACTGACAGCTACTGAGAAAATGTTATAGGATCCAAACCATTTTGAGTTGACTGTTCTTTAGTCAGATTAAGTCTGTTGCAACTCTTTACAAAAGAATTACCAAGTATTACAAAACTCAACTGTGCTATCAACTGTGTTGCCAACTGGAAAACACTTGATATCATTCATAACAAATCTGGTGATATTTCCATCACTGTGCAAAATTCTTCAAATGAGTACTCCTTTCATGCCTTTGAAGTGGTTTGAGCCATGTACCGCTGTGATGTAGGAAGTTACTTAAGCAATGAACTTGTTATATCCTTAGGCACTTGAGTCTGAATGAACAGAGTGCAAAATCATCTGTGTTGAGTTCAAACAATCCACCTAAGTAAAAGGCCTCAACTGTGGAGCATGACGTATTCTGATCTCAAGGACTTGGGCATGGCAAAGTCAAGAGAGGCTATATTTGATTCAGAGAGTGTAGTATCACTCAGCACGAAGTGAGAGACTGAGATATCACTCACTAAGGTACCAAGAAAGGGTTGTGCATAATGCAACTTGGGCAATTATCTGCAAGGCAAAAGAGGAAGAGACCATGAAGAACAAGCCAGTCAGTCAGCATGCAAAATAATTGTAAATAAAGCCTGAGGTGTGATAGCAACTCAATGTAGAGGACAATACTGCTCCTCACAGCAGTTAGCACAGATGAGCTTAGCAAGTCAGCACGTATGAAGAAAGCCCTAATTGTCTTCTTTAAAAAAAATAAAAATCTCAATTTTAAGTAATCAAAGAGGTACTTGAAGCAGACTCAGCATTGCTCAGCAGCCTGTGTAACTGTTACATGTAATGCATGGTCAAACATTAGCAGTTTCTACACAGCCTTACTCATGGTTGCCCACACAAATGTTCTCCAATTTGCTTTTAATGGAGGATGTCCCACTGTTCTGTGCAGCATTGCGCAGCTTCATATAGATAAATCTCCTTCCTTTCAGTCTTCCTAGAAAGTTGACCTACTGATCTGAAAAGTACAGCTACTGAAAGACAGAAGTTTGTACTCACTGTAGAGTTTGCAGGATTCATGGATCATGCTGGCCATCAAGAGTTGTCACTTTTTTGTCCCCTAAGTGTGAATCCTTTTCCCAAATTGCCTGTCACTAGTGATTCAGGACAAAGGAAGATGAAATATTAATGTTTTTCTAGCAAATACATAATCTGAGTAGCTGCAGTGCAACTGCAATCACCTGGGTGTCAACAGTGATATTTGTTTTCATTCTGTGCTAGAACTGTTAACTTATAACTGGATCGAGTAACCCTTTATGACAGAGATTTGCTCAGGAGATAAGTATCCAGTATGCTGACATTTTCATTAGGTAGCAAGTAGTCATCCAGAAATACTGATGGCTCACCACTTAGCCAAAGGCTCTGTAACTGCTTCTGCTAGGAATTCCGTCGTTTTTTTAATACAAGGCAACAGAGGACTCTCAAGGTCAGTCTTGGGATAGCCGTAACAGCAACAACTATGTATTTTAAGTGCAGTCTCTGAGTTGTTTATTGCCTCCTTTTTCATAAAACAAAAAATACAATAGCTAAGAAAGCAATAAGTCCTGGAATTTAAATAGCTTCCTGTAGACACCATCTTTGCTGTTTCCTACCATAAATGGGCTCTTCCGGTTGAAGGTAAAGCTTAGTGTCTGTGACTTCAGCTCAGCTGTGAACAGCGGTTAACTATCATGGCATTTTCCTTTTGCTTTGCCTTCAGATACAAGGAGCATGCTCCTTGCATTGACACAGATCATAGAGTCTCTGTCAGAACTGATAAGCTCAGCATCCAAACTCCTCCTGAGCCATAAGGAATGACATACAAGCCTGTTGGTCCTGTTGGCTGACTTCTAAGAATAGCTCCACCAGTGTCCCTCTTCCGCAGCCAGGCTCTTATTACAGACATGCTCAATCACAGGAAAGACAATTCTTTCTGGAGGATGGATGATAGCATTTCCCTTGACTTGTCTTATTCTCTAAGTGTATTTTTGGTTTTATGGCTGTTCTATACCAAAATCTGAAACGTGGTATTCTGAGTTTGTCTGCTATTCTGAGCTGGGCTTCACAGAAGGAGGAGTAGGAAGGAGATTGTATTCTGCTTTGCACCAGGAAAAAAAAGGAGGAAAAGAGTGTGTAGGCTACTTTGTACTCCTTGCAGCTTTTCTTCATTTAGTTACAACCCTGCTGATAAGACCGGATTGGCCACAGCACGGACGGGGTTTGTATTCGAGGAAATACTAAAGAAAGATCAGTTTGGGCCTCTGTCCCCATCCCACCAACCAAAAAAAAAAAAAAACCAACCCTGAGAAAATGAAATTAAACCTTCTATTAAACCTGCTGTTGTTCAGTGAGCTAGTTTTCCCTTCACATGGATGATTCAATTGACTTAACAGATACCAGTTTATCAAAGAATAAAGGAAACAGTCAGGAAGGTAGACTGACAGAGTAACGTGCAGTGCAGTGTCAAACTGCTTTTTTCCTGAAGTCCAGCTGTTCACACTGTTCCTCTGCTTTGTTACTGAGACTGTGGATAGGTCACCTCATGGCTTCCCACTCCATCTGTTAAGACTGGATTTTCAGTTTCGGATGGACAGGTGCCAGATGCAGTGTCTTCTTTTGGGTAACTTGGCCCCGTTGAAGCCACCAGTTATCTTTCAATCACAGGTGCTCTTGCCCTGCACTAGCTACTCACCATTTCCCTTCTCCTTGCTCTGGTACTACTCTAAGCCAGGCATTGCCGTTTTGTTAGCAGTTTCTGGTTTTCAGCTCTTTGGTTAGAGCATAGGAGCCTCACGCAGAGCTATGCTCAGACCTCTCCATACAGCGGATAGGCACTCCTACCTCTCAGTTTAGAAGAGGCTTAAGTAGATTCTCCTCCCATCTCTTCCCTCCCTTTTGCCCTGCACACACTGCCGCTGGCTTTGTGGCAAGAACCTGCAAGGTGTTAACATAAATTAGGGTAATTACTGACTCCAGGCATATTTAGGCAAAATTTACTGCCCCTTTTCCATCTGTAAACTCGTTTCAGCTTCATAATATTTCTCTCATTTTCCCTTTCACTTTAAACAGAAAGTCTCCCAAACAAGATAAAACAACATGTGTGAAATAAGCATTTCAGAGTTGCCCACTGATCTTTTTCATTTGTCTCCTACACTCTAGATCTAGCCTCGGTATTACAGAATCACAGAATCACAGAATAGTAGGGGTTGGAAGGGACCTCTGTGGGTCATCTAGTCCAACCCCCCTGCCGAAGCAGGGTCACCTACAGTAGGCTGCACAGGATCTTGTCCAGGCGGGTCTTGAAT
>Ga0065711_1034008_pt1 | contig 24439 bp, 14 predicted proteins | sample Hoacrofraction12_FD_59098 | JGI IMG/M metagenome (GOLD analysis project Ga0065711, IMG submission 59098) | Hoatzin crop microbial communities from Cojedes, Venezuela - Epithelial fraction 12 v2 (version 2) | ecosystem: Host-associated > Birds > Digestive system > Esophagus > Crop | place...
AAGAAGGGAAGCCATATGGAAACAGCTTTCTTTTTTCATAAAAATTTTCAAGATTAAAAAAAAAAAAAAAGTCCTGTTTCATGTCAGGAGCAAACTGAACTTCTTTTAGACCTGGATCAAATCACCACGGGTGACTACTGTGGCCCGCAGGAGTTCACAGCAGAATTTGCTTAGTCTCTCCTGATGGATAGTTGTACAGCTTATTGTTACTGGTGGGCGGATGCTGCTCTTCCATGTCGTACGTAAATCAGTGCCATTATCAGTGAGCAGAAGGCTAAGTTTCTTGCCTCTTTCCTCAGACTCTGAATACAGAGTTTTTTTATATGAAATACATTTTTATGTTCTGGCATAAAACCCCAGCATATTCTGAATACTGGTGTATTGAATATTCTACTTTGCCTTTGAGACAATTCAGAAGAAAAAAAATAATTCCTCTTACAATAATCTCTATCATGTTATAATTTATTACATGATATACTGTCTCATTTATGTGACAATCTTACATACAAGGAAAGAAAAGGAGATTCTTTTAAACTTAGTTCAAAAATGATCCTTTTCCCTTAACTCCTTCTTTCAAGATTGCCAACTTAAAGGCAATTGCAGACACTTTTTACAAGGCTAAGCTGTTTAAGTAGTGAGCTGTTCTTTGAAGAATTTAGTTAGTGTTTTGTGATGTTTAGAAAAAAACATCAGGCAGATCAATATTATTTCTTGAGATAATTTTCTCCTTTCCTTTATAAGCACGTGCCACAGAGATACTTCAGCATCAATCCCTCTTCTAAATGCCATGGAAGGGACTGTAGGGCCAGAGTGTCTGTGCGGACAAGACCACAAACTGTGTGCTGCAGTGCGAGTTGAAGTATATGGCTTTTTGGTTCCTTAGGATTCAAGCAAAAATTTTTCTGTATTTAAAAAAAAATGTTGTATTTCTGTATAGTTGGCCCTGCAAAAAGAGTTCTCACACTGACATGAGACCAGGAGTGGGCAGGGCCAGAGTCCAGAACACCTTTTTTTCTGCTTTTCCATTTTAGTGGTACTGTTGATTATTTCTTTCATGATATTGTAACAAAGGGTCAAGAAAACTCTCTGCCTACTTTTTAATAAAAATGAACATGTCAAGAATCACCAGTTGGAAAGTGTTGAAGAGATCAACAGAAATACAAATGTTATTCTACAGTCTGCAACTTGTTAAATGATATGGCATCTAAGTTAGAAAGTTTTTTAATATTACTTACAAATAAAATTACACGAAAAATTTCCTTGCAGTTTAAGTTTCTCAGAACAAAGTAATGAAAAGGTAGTCCAGACTAATAAATGATCCAAATTTCCTCTGGGAAAATATTTATATGGCATTTAGTAGGCAGCGATAAGCTTGCTTTTGTTTTATGAATCATTCTGTGTATTTAAGAGAAAATTATAATCTTGCTGGACTTCTGTGGAATAGACAAGAAAACCAAAAGCAGGATAATCATTTTCTGTTAAGGTACTTAACATTTTTAGAGAAATGTTGAATAACTCAATTTAACCACTGTGAAATTCTGTAGGATGTTTCATGTCTCTGAAAATAACTGTACAGTACATCTTATTGATCAGAAAGATATTTCTCCAGCTCTGACCATGTACGTGTCTTGTCCAAAGCAGCATCAGTACATTGTACTCAGTCTAAATTTCACCTAGTGCCCTAGGTGCTCATTGAAGAGAAACAATTGCCTCTGAAGTTCAGAGAAGCTAAGTAGTTCAGACACTGCTATGCTTATACAACTTCTGGCCCCAGAGCCAGCGGACACGGTCTAGTTGCAGCTGCATAGCTTAGGACGAGCCTCTCTAGAGCAGACAACACAGCTTTAGACCACCTCTAGATCCTCTGTCGTGCTGTGAAAATGTAATTGTTATTTTATGCTTAGGAATACTTTGAGGTTTTAGTTTTTTTGTTGTTGATTTTATGTATTTATTTAAAGAGTTGGAAATAATGAGAAGGATGTATTTTAGCCTACCAGCGTGGTGTTCGTATGGAAGTGGAAAGCGTATGTTCCGTTGCTGAAGGGATGGCATGAAGAGGTGTGGAAGGTGTTTTGAGAGTGCAAGGCCTGGTCTTGTGGTGTTTCAGGACTGCGTATGAGTGAGATGTATTTGGGAACACTTTCTGCAGTCAGTGATCCCCTGATGGATGCTCAGCTGTTGTCTTGGAGAGGGCAAGGTTCAAGCCAGCTGAGGGGATAAGCTATCACTGAGGATGGATTATCACGTGGATAATTAGAGGATCCAGTGCTTGGCCTCCTTGCCTAGCTCTTTTGTTCGTTAGTGGAGACATACCACCTGCGGAAAGCCCGGCAATAGGTACCGACTTCCATGACTAAGCTCTGGGTTCCTTTTATAAGGGGAGAGAGAGGGAGAGATGGGCCTCCGGGAAGTAGCACACCCTAATTAAGAACTATATCAAATACTTTTGATTTTCATGTATTTGTGCTACTAGTAATGAAACCTATGCTATGTGGAATAAATATTCTAGCTACATTTTTATTAAAACTACACTGTGTTTAATGGGAATGTTTGGTTTTTGTCTTTTTTTTTTTTCTTTCCCTCTGCAGCTGTGACTCTGAAAATAGGTATCTTGGAAATCCGCTTAGGGGAACATGCTACTGTGAGTACTTATATTTTTAATGTTCAGTACTTAAATGCTGTTTACGTATTGTGTGATAATTCCATTTCCTTGGAAAACCAAAGTATTTTTCTGAAGATTTTCTGAAGTCGGGCACATTGATATATTGACTGAAAAATAAAATGCCCCACTGGCCTTCTCTGTTACTTTGTCCACAAGAAGGCAAATTAAAGTCTACTGAAGGTTGATTCCTTACACCTCGTTTAGAGGGACTGACCAAGCCATTGCGTTGTTCTCTGTATCTCAACATATGTGAATGAAAGTGAGAAGTAATTGTGTCATTGTTCAAAAAACAGAATTTGTGGTGGGGAAATGCAAAGAGGATAAACAGCAGTATGTCCTGGGGGTGTTCTGAATGGCTTAGCCAGTCAGCCTCTCAGGGACGTGACACACAGCTGCTCCCCAGAGTACCATAAAATGATTCTGTGTGTTGTCTCCGTGTTCTTACAGTAGTAGAAAAGGTCCCTCTGGCAAATTTACTTTAAAGTACTACATTCTTGATAGTCATAGGGAAAGACCTGAAGGGATGAGAATGCTTATTACCCATGAGCAGAAATCCCTTAGTGAGCTGTGCCAATTTTGCTGTGCCAATATCAATGTTAAATAGTAATTTTAATCATCATAAAAACGTATGTGATGTTGGAGAATACTGTTTTAACTTTTGTGGCTTTTGCGCATACTTGCCTAATATCAGACAATTGAATGCATTTGTCTATTGTTTACTAACATCAGCCCTACCTCAAACTTTGGTTTACATGAAGATATAGCTCTGAATGTATTTGTAGCATCCATTCTGATCTTTGGCCTTGTTTTTTAGCATTTTGTTTTAGAATGTACACAAATGCATTGTTTTAGAATCTCTTTAAGGCAAAATTTACCTAATAAATGAATGTTTCTCTTCTTTACTAATGTTTCTTTTCTACCTTAAATGGTTTGCATCTGCAAGGTATGTGTTACAGAACAAAATAGACACATACTATTTTACAGATGCGGACATAACCCTAGGCCTAAAACATTTAATCCTCTTGCCAGGTATTAAAGAAGTTTGGTGTTTGTGTGTTGTTTTTTTTTTTTTTTTCTTCCCCTCACAGCCAAGTTAAGTTCAAATGTAATACTTTAAACCGGAAGATAATTTTAAAATACTGTATTTTGACAAGGTCCTGTGCAGCTTGCTGTAGGTGACCCTGCTTCGGCAGGAGGGTTGGACTAGATGACCCACAGAGGTCCCTTCCAACCCCTACTATTCTGTGATTCTGTGAAGGTACTGTTGACATTGGCAGTTTACATAAAACACATTGAGTTGAAAATACTCCTTAAAACTGTGTTCTGAAGACACTGTTGATCAAATAAATTCAATTCCATTTGTTGTTCTTGTGTAAGAAATTTTTCTCATTTCAAAACAGAAGTTTCAGTAGTTAAAAGAATGAATTTTTTATCTATGAATTTTATAAATTTTCTAGATTTAAAGCTAGATAATGAGTACACGAGAAGTTCATACTATGAAGAGAGTGCTATATAGGCTGTTTTGGATATGTGTATCAATGTTTGTTTTGTCATTTGAAAATAAACGTTATGAAATTTAAGAGATGGAAAAGAAATGACAATAATGAGATTTGTAGACCTCAGGCACCTCCATGAAAAACCTTATTTTTTTTGCTATCATGTTGCAGGTTGGGCCTATAAATCATGCTGGAGACAAATTGTACTATATTCAAGATAACCCGTTCACCTTTAACTCACTACTGTTATTTGTCTTCTGTCAGGTTTCAAAATATTTTAAAGATCTTGTGGTTTTGGAACAATAAATCTTCTGTTAATACTTTCAGTCATTTAAAATATCATATGTAAATGATTTCCAGAGTTATTTTATCTGCAGTTAAAAAGAAGCTTATGCTAATTTAAAATAATGGAATACTGTATTTCTTACATTTATTGGCGGCTGCATTACAATGGGAAATAATTTATTAATTTGTGGATAACTGACTGACCTAAGATTTCAATGACAATTGCTTATGATCACTGTCCATTACCTGCCAAATCATGTATTATAAGAGATATATGATGCTCCCATTTGTTATCTACAGAAATATTTTAAAATATGGCCTTACCATGGACTATCATTTGTATGAAAAAATGTTTTGCTTTTGTACAAGACAGACATTTGAATGGTATTTTTCTGTGCTTATTTCACTACTCTGTAAGAAACTCTCTTTAGACACTTATATTTCTGCTTTACTTCTCGTTGAAGTGAAGAATATTGTTTTTTTTTTTACAGTACAGGAGTAGTTATTGCTCAGGAGGGAGGAAAATACTGAGGAAAACCAAATTGTATACACTTATGAGCAGCATAAGTTTATGAGAAATAAAAATTATAGGCACACTTGTCTCTACCACTTCAAATCAAAATTAGTGAATGATACAAAAATAGGAATACAACTAGTAATTTGCTGTATAGTTGGAATCTTATTCAGGAAAGCCTTCAGTCACCATGCTTGAGTTTAGCCATTGTCAAATGACCAGTTTTAAGTGTTCAAATTTTATCTTTTTGCACTTGTGTAAATACTGCCCTGCATTGGAATGCTTTTCTGAAGGTGACGGAGCACTGGAACAGGCTGTCCAGGGAGGTTGTGGAGTCTCCTTCTCTGGAGATATTCAAGACCCTCCTGGACAAGGTCCTCTGCGGCCTGCTGTAGGTGACCCTGCTTCAGCAGGGGGATTGGACTAGATGACCCACAGAGGTCCCTTCCAACCCCGAACATTCTGTGATTCTGTGATTTTCTAACCCAAAACCTTAGAAGTCAATCCTGAGTGTACGGCTAATGTTTGTATGATAGTGGATGACCTAAATTTCTCTTTAACAGCAGGAAGTGGAACAATGCTTGTTGCCTTAGAGGAACTTTCTGCAACTTGTGATATTGTGAATGCCCACTGCCCTATGAAAGTTCAGCTCTTTCCATCTGTTGCTCTCTGCCCAGCTTACCCAGTTCTTGCCTAGTCCTCTCCTCCGTCTTGCCTGTCACTGCCATCCTCAAGCCCCGTCCGGGGGGGAACAGGCCCTGTATGGGAGAACAGACTGATGCTGGTGTAGACACTGGTATTAACATCAATAGACTGTTTAAGATAGTAAGTAAACTCTAGACTTAACAGAGTTAGCAGTGGGATAACACAGATTCTTTTAGTTTCTTCCTTACTTGCTTCCTTTAGTAGTGATTTAGGATGGTAGGCAGAATATTAATGCTGTACATGGATTGTGTTGTAATTGAAGAAGTGATCTGAGCACAAATGAAAACACAGGAAAATTGCAGATAGGTCTAGCATGATCAAAATGAATGAGATTTATGTAAGAAGCAGCATGCTGAAACATTGCAGGGACTTAATCTAAATACAGACACTATGCCAAAAGCATAAACACAGATAGCAGCAAAGCCATCAAATCCTAGAGATAACAGGAGCAGTTTGTTAAACAGCAGATTTCATCCTAATATGGCATTTCAAAACATGGCAGCAGTGGACATGAATAGTTTTTCTACTTTTAATTATCAAAAGTTAGTAACAGTAGAGTAGGAAATGCATAATAGACAGGGCATGCAGTAGTGTGTTATCCAGACTGTGTGAAAATCATCACCCATTGGTTGTATTAAAATTATTTTCATTTCATTCTTCATGACTTCACTGTATGATTGAAAAAGCATGACAGAGAAAACAAACTTGAGCAAGAGAATGAGAACAAGCCCCACAGATACAAAAATTAGAAAAACAGTGAATGTATAAGAATGTATGAGCAGCTGCATGATGGTCTATTCATTCTAGTACGCGGTTGTCAGTAATGGCTGAATATGAATGCCAGGGGAAGAGTATAGCAAATGGAAAACATACTGTGGTACTTCTCCCTTTATATCCAACAATTTGCAGCTCAGGAAGTTTGTAAGAGGAAGGATTTCTTGAGCCAAAAGTGTTTGATATGCTGTTGTTTAGGCATCAGAGGAAATCTTATCTAAGATTTCTTATACATAACAAAAAGAAGAATATGAATACAAAAGAAAGCTTCATGAATTTAAAAGCCACAATTTTGTCTGTGTAAATATTCTTGCAGGTTGAATACAAGTCTGCTTCTGGATTGTGTCTCTGTATTTCTGGAAGGGAGGCTCTGTATCCCTAGGCCTTTCTGTTAGAAACCAATCTTTCTGTGAATGATCGGAAGCTGATTCAATCCAGATAAATGAATTCTGAGTGGAGGCCAGAGATGGTTGTGCAGCTGACTTATGCATGTACACAAACCATAAATACAACATTTTGTCATGATGCTTTCGTATTTGTTGTTGTTATTGTTCTTTGGTATCTCAGCCAGTGTGATGTACGACAGTGACACCTAGATAGCACACCATGCATCCAAATTGCTGGATTAGTTCTTTGCACGTCAGCATTAGAAATGCATTGCTGTCAGAATCAGTGCTCCTGGGTCCAAAGAAACATGCAGCACAACCAGATGGTTTTAGGCTGATTGGGAGGAATCGCTGGGACAAATGCCACTTCTGTGATTTTGACCTGGGTTATATACAGACACAAAGTTTTAAATCATAAATGGAGAAATAGTTCAACCAGTGTTCTAGAGAAAATGAGAGTTTAAATTTATAATTCATGATATGTTACTACCTAGAGGGTGAATTATAGGCTTGTTAGCAATCACATGTTTTGAAAGGATGTATTATTCTTCTTCATAAACCTCTTTTAGAGATCCATATCTCTAAGGTCAAAAACTTTCCAAAATGACAGTTTTACGTACGTTGCTTTCAGTGTCACTGTTCCAATGCTCGATTTCAAACAAGAAGTAAAACTGATAGATTCTAGTACTACTACATGCAGAAGCATGAAAGCTTATAACAAATCGGTACTGTGAGTTTAAATTGTATTGTTTGCCCGCATAGCTGTTAGAATTTCCAGATGAGTTGAGCACTTAAGAGTTGCTTGTTCCTAGCTAAGACCGGTCTAGTAGCCAGCTAAGAATATGTAGTTGGAAAATGTATGTGGATTTATGTACCTGAGTTTCTTATTCCTTTTTACCCTTTAAAAGAAAAACCAGAAAACTTTTAGAAGCATTTTTTATTATTTCTGGGTACTACCATCAACAATGGAGAGAGGGAACAAGTAGCTTCTCCATTTGGTTCTGCAGATTGGTTGTCCTTTTAAAATAGGCAGCGGTAGCGGGTTCCAGGGCAGCACACTTTAGAGTATGAAACTTTCAGACATTTGAGAAGATTTTGTCAGCAATGCACAGCAAGAACATAGTCACAATGCAATAAAATTGCAAGAAATTAACCATCTTGATTAATCTGGTGCTTATCTTTGGACTAGACACACAGTTTCATGGGTCTGTAACTGTCTCTGAACTGAGAAAGAAGTGGAAGCTTGCCCTTTGTGTTCGGAAGTGTGTTATGTATGCAGGGTAACGCTGCAGAGTTTACTGTGCTGCAGAGCAGGCCCACTTTCAAGTTTGTTAGAGATTAGAACAAGACCTTTGAGAGGATTAGAGAATCCAGAAATGAATAGAGCTTGGGAAGGATGGGTCACTTATGAAGAGAATTAAAAAGGGATGGGGCTGAATGATTCACGGCTGTTTGTAGCATTAAAGCCTGTGTATTGATCATTTATTCCACATCTTCATGAGAATATATACTTCTGAAGGAGATATTTGTTGGATTTAAAGCCTTTAAAAAAGAGGAAGCGAGAACATCTGTACATAAAAGAGGCTGAAAGAATCAACAATTTTAACTGTTTTCCTAGGTTCATTGTGTTTCCTTCCACAACTCTTTCTAATATTTCTCTCACCTCAGTGTTCTATGAAATGTCACTTGTGGATGGCTTCACACAGTGACTCATCAGCCACTATTTCAAATGGTTTTCTGGGATGAAGCATGCATAAAGGGTAGATGGTAGGCCCATCTTAGGGTCAGGTGTACTACAGAGCACTGGCACCAATGAGCTTTTCCAGTCAATCTTGTGGACATGCAGGGAGGAAACGGAAAGCTGGAGGAAACATTGCTGAGTTCTCAGGTGTTTATCACTGAAAAAATCCAGCATAATGACTAGGAGAAAAATAATATTCACACTTTTTTGAAAAAATTGTCCTTGGATAATTTTTACTGGCTTTTTGTTTTTTTTTCTACTTAAAGTACACTGCGGGAAAAATATGTCACCATAAGCGAGCTACTAAATATTTTTCAACAACTTTTTCAGGATTGACCTGAATAATTGGTTTATGGCTTCATCATGCCATTCTAAACTCTGAGTCATAAAATCATTATAGCTTATAACACTGTTGCTTGTTTCCTTGGTATATATACAGAACAGATAGCAATAAGCAATTCTCTCAGTATGTCAGCAGCTACAAAAGATGAAGAATAATACTTTCATGTCCAGAATTGCTGAGGAAGCATGAAATGTACATTCAGTGAAAAAACTCAAGACAATATCTGGTGTCTGTGCAGGGAGGTGGGGAAGAAGGAAATTTTGCTTCTGGCTGTAGAACCTTATAAGGTTTCTAGTCCAGTCCTGTAGCTGTATTAGCCCCATGACTCGTGACACACTGGAACTCCAAGAAGGACAAAGTGAAAGAAAGTGCTAGTCCTTACCTATCGTCCCTACCATTTCTTATAGCAAATTTTTATTATGTTGTAAAACTTTTAAATTATATTGTTAAGCAAAGTGTGTCATGCCTGAAACAAAACCAAACACTTGTTTCTTGTATTCCACTTATTTAAAAATAATCCCAATTGATAAAAATGAAGAAGTCTTAATTACTTTTTGATATCTAGGCTTTGCAGTAAAGGCCCTGATACTCATTTAGAGGTGTTACTTTATATTTTTCCTTTCCAACTTTTTGTTTGCAGTAGTAGTAACTAGAAAGATGGTTTGATAGAGGACAGATTATTAAAAGTGGACAATTTATGTTAATATAGTACCTCGAATGACTTTTTAGAAACATCAGTTCAGTACTATCTCAGAGCAAATGTGTCAGATGATGCATCCTTATTTATGTTGTCAAAATACAGTTTAGGCTTAATCTTGACCTATTGACATGGTCTGATAGTTCATCCCACCTTGTGTTTCCTTATTATTTGAACATTTTTTTTTTTCTCTTTTTCTGGGCTTATTTGTAGTCAAAGTTCTGCTATAAGCCAATTTTCCATAACAGTTATTACATTACAGATGTTATAATTTCATAAAAAATGGGTACTAAAACAGTTAAAAGAGATCTCTCTAAATACTATGCAAATTTTCTCATGTGATCCAGCTGCCTTGCAATAATCTGGCAGAACGAAGGGACAGAAACCAAGGTCGTCATCTTCACAGAAGCGTAAGCAGCCTCTGTGAAGGGAATTGTTCTAGGGGCATATGGCTGCTGGATCTGGAATGAAACTTTGCTCTGGTTGCTCTCAGTTTGCGAGTGGTACACTGGGATTTACAGTAAATTGCTTCATGGGCTGCACCAACCCTGCTGCTAGGAAAACTTTTTTGTGAATGGAATCTGTTTATGCTTCATCATCATTCCCCAGCTTTTGTCTTTGCTGTAGAGTGCCACTACTGAGGAGTCGTTGTCCCTGGATCCCAAGCGCGTAACCTCAGCAGCATTTAGCTCAGAGCCTGTTCCAAGATGTGCCTGTGTTCAGTGCTGGGCACGCCCCTCCAAATAGGAGACTGTGCGTAGAGCTACGCTGGGTGAAAGACACATTGGCTTCCCTAATATTTCTCAGACTAACATGGTTTTTGTTTCTTTTCTTGCCAATAAAATAAATTATAGGCTTTTCCTTTTACAGTCACTGTGAGATTTTCAGATCTCGCAGCAGAAGAGAACAGGTGTAAGATGGTTGCATGCTAGTCAAGAAATGCAAATATGGTCTAGCAGCTGTTGAAGTATGTAATGCAGCCCGTCAGCAAGAAGATGCAGTGTGGTTTTTAAGCACTCAGAGTGTGTGTAGGCAAACATGCATATATATACATTCGTGGACTTAGATCATGACATCTTTTATTAAAAAATCATTAAAAAAAATTATCAAATAAATGTGTACTAGAGGGAGCCATAAAGCACTAGGTGGCAGACTTGCTATACTTAGAGAAAAATTAAACTCAAGAACATTCCAAGGAGAGTATTTTAGAAGATAAATAGCAAGTAGCACTTTTAATAAAACTATTAGCAGAGATTCTCCAGGTATTGAAAAATTATGTTGAAACCTAAAGGGCATAAAAAAATGAATTTAGCTGTTGAACAGGTGTTTGTTTTAGTTGAGTTGTGAGATGTATACCAGCAGTTAGATGCTTCGCTACTGATTTGTAGAATTCATGTTTCCTTTTGGGACAGCATGAATTTAAACTAAATACATATTGTAATTGTAGAACTGTCATGCTTGACTTAAAATAATGAGTTCCACCACTGAGGTCTAACTCTGAATGACTTTGATACAGACTGAAACAATTTTTATTATTTATAAATCAGTAACAATGATAACTCACATTGTTTTTTGAATATATAGGCTTATAAAAATAAATACTATTTGAAATCTGCTTAATATTTAAAGAGTCTAGTGGAACAGATTTTAGTTTAAATCAGACAATTCTAGGATGGTTTGAGAAAAGATTAGCCTCAACAAACCTACCAGCTCAGAACACATAAAGAGCAACAGACAAACGGAGTCTTTGCCCTGAGCTAAAATAATCACACAACCGACTGTCGCCTTCCAGAGAATTAAAACAATAACCACACCAAGAATCTGAAGTTCCTAACAAAGTATTACGAGCTCATCCCAAGCTCTGCGTACTCATTTTTCAAATGCTAGGTTGGCTTGCAGCTTTTTTGGGCAGGCTAAAGAAGCAGTTTTGCTGGCAATAATTTTCAGACTTTACTGTTAATTGGATAATCTTTCCTTGTCTGTATTTTTTTTTTAAATTACTGGGGATTTTCTTTGCTTAAAAACCCCACCCTTTGTATTTGAAATGAGGATTTATTTGCTTTCTCTGGTAACTTTCTGTGATGTATCAATGAACTTACTGACTGGCATCTCATAACAGATACTATTTAATAACTTTTTCCAAAGTAGACAAAGTCATTTTAGTGACTGTTTATTTAGATATACTACCATAAGTCAAAGAAGATGGCCACTACCCTGGACAAGCTAGCTTTCTAGCTACTAAGGAGATGAAAATAATAAACAAACATACTTTATAATGTATGGAAATAAAAGTCTGTGTTACAGGCCTTCATCACCAGACTGTTCCACAGGTTCCATAATTATTTTTTATATTGTTATTCATCTTGCAAACATAATATGTAGTATTGCAGTAAAATACCTATTAGTATAAAATTTGAAACAGTATAAATTTTGGTTATTTGTAGAACTATAGATTTTGAAAAGCTTGATGAGGCAAGAATGAGAGAGACTTGATGACTTGGACAATTCAGAAGAAATTCATTGCCTTGTAGGGGACTCTAGCCCATGTGTTGAAGCAGTTTTTTAAATGAGAAGGAAACCAATGCAAATTTCTACATGTATACAGTATTTTAGTTTGTCCATGTATTGATTCATAGGGATGAATACTTTTTGAATCCTTTTGCTGTGTATACAATGTGCTGTGTATGTGTTTCCCCAACATGTCTGCAAAGACAGGAGCTGTCGCTCCTCAAACAGCTGGGAGGCCTTCGAGCTCCCCAGGACTGGAGTTGTAAGAAGCAAACGGAATAGGAAAGGATCCATCAGTGTCCCTTTACTTTACTTTCTGACAGTGAAAGGAAAGCCTTTATGGTGGATTTACAGTTGCATTGCTCCTTGTGCCGACTTCCCAGGGAAAAAAGAGAATTCTTGATCAGTGGGACTTCAAGGAAAGATCTGTAGTGAAATCTTGAACCACTTGAAATAGAAAAAAACCCACCTTGCTTCAATAAGTATGGTTTGTGGAAGAATTTCTGTTGGTTCCTTTGACTGAGAGTTCTTGGACAGAGTAGCGCATTATTTCTTGTCAGCTAGGGTACTTTTCTCCACTGACAAAGACGAAGCACTTGAGGATAGTTTAGCCTCTTCCTTTATTACAGGGTGAACACCAAATGCAACTGTCTAGTTATCGTGCTGTCTGCCATTCAGGTGTCTTGGGTTCTGAACCACCTAATCTTAGCACACACGTTTGTAAAAGCCAAGAGAGCGGTCAGTAATCTTTTCAGCTTTAGAATGAGTGTTGTGGAGCCCTTGCAGAGTATTTGAGTGAGGGGCTCTGTAGGATTGCTTAAAGAAATTGTCACTTCTGTCTCAAGATGATGACAAAACCCTGGATTATATAAACTTTAAGAGATCTTATATTTAGCGTGGACTTTGTCAAGTTCCGCTTTCTGAATAGCTAACTCAGCTCAATTTCACCATATTGTAAAGTAGCCTATGAGTCCTAGGTATTACTTTATTGCCACTTTTTCTCAGCTTGAATTGTGAATATTGTTTTAAAATGTTCCAGAAATATAACCCATTGACAGCAAAGTATAATTTGCTGGTCACTTTGTATAAAGTGTATGGCTGACATAAAATGGAAGAGGAAACTGTGTGAGGTCAAAAAGCAGCAGTATACATCAGCAAAACAGATACAAGAGCAAACAAGACATTAAGGGAAAGTTGAAAAATGTGTCTGTCAAGGAATATGAAGATATACTGGTAGAGAAGTAATATTTATGTATGCGATTTGTCTTTTTATGTTATGAGTAAGTAAATATGCTTTACTGTGTTATTGTCTTAAGGAAATGCCATGACCATCAGATAATTTTGAAAAAATGACGAACTATGCAAAATGTGGGCAGAAAAATCTTAAAAGGGCAAAAATCTCACATTTTTTCCCATCAATTAAATGAGAATTCTACTCTTGTTGAGTAGAAATGCGTACCACTTCTGTACAGGTTTGTAAAAGCATAGCTAGAGAGATCTTAAAGTGTTAAAGCCTTTCATGGCTCTAGGAATGGCTAATGAAAGAGAAGATGAAGAGAGGTCATTATTAGAATGAATAGACTAAATGGTGGAAAGAGTAAAATCAAATTCATCTAGGGAAGACAATGTACAACTACATCATGCAAATACGTCACTCTGCATGTTCATTGTCAAGGATTGCCTACTGCAATGTATGGTCTGAAGATCAGGTATAGATAATATGAATAATCAGTGGTTTTCAAATGCCAAGAACAAACACACCATCAGTATTTGCTACAGTTCCTTTTTACATGATAATCCATTTCCTAGAAAAACTACGTCAAAAAGTTTGTGTCTGATATCTATCAAAGAGTGGTGATCACTATCAATTGTTCTGTATTTAGCTAATCATCTGAAAAATACAATAAATGAGGAGTGGTTTATTAGGTTTATTCTTTTTGTGCATTTTACATTACATTAGCAGTGCTTTCTTTCTATGGCCGAAAAAGTAATAAAGTAATGGAAGTACAGACATATCTAGTTCTTGGTTTATAGAAAAAATAGTATTAGGAAAATAGAATATTTCTTTTAATCTCTGACAACTGTTTGAGATGGAAATTGAGTATTCCAAGTCACTTTCAGAAACGAGTCAGTGAGCTCTGCCATGGTGGGCAATGTTCCCTCTCTCAGTCAAAGAATAAATCTCCTCTGAAGAGTGAGTGACTGCTTTGATGTTGAGAAGAACAGCCTTTTGGGGTCCATTTTTCCTTCCTCTTTTATTTCCGTTTGCTTGGTTTAACCAGCAGTTTATTATTTTATGTGCTTAACTGCCAGCCCTACAAGCTAAACTTGTAGGAAGTGGGGAAAAAAATCTGGGTTTATTTTTTCTCGGGTTTGTTGCTCTCTACTCTCTGCTAAGGATTGAGGTATTTCCTCCTATCTGTTTTAAAGGCTGTGTAGGCTGGATTAGGCAATATTGTAGATATTTAATCTGATTTATGAATGTTTGGAATTTTAATATAACATCTGAATTGGTATTCAATTCTTAGCATGAGCAAAAAGCATTGAGAATGTTATTATTTGAATCAACAGGTTTTACTTTAAATATACCTGATGGTATTTTAAATGAAAAGGTGCTTGTGTTACTTTTCAAAGTTGTAATGCAAAAGTGTTCTACTGTCCGTTGTGCAAGTGTGGTAATTTAGCATGTCATATTTTTTGCAATGCAAGTATGTGTTGCAATTCACGACTTTAGAAGAGGAGACTGCACAGTGAAGTATATGAGGTATATTCTGAAGTGCAGTTTTGCTGAAATTGTTCTGGACTTATTTGCTATGAGAGATTTTACTTCTCAGAACTAACATGTTGAAATTGTTTGAGAAACAGCAAAAATATCAGGAAAGTTGAAACATCTCAACTTCAGTTTACATTGTGTGTTTTATATGAATCACGTGGAGTAAAGCAACGTGGGGTAAGATCTGACATTTGTACTGTAGATTTAAGGTTTCTTAAGCAAAGTTCAACTAAATAATGAGAAAAAGGATGGAAGAGAATTTTTAAAATGTTGAGATATTACAGGAGCACCTACTTATCTGTGTATATTTATTGCAAGTTTACAAAGTGCATGTTCTGTCTCCCTGTAAGAGGTTGCCTCTTTAATTGCTAGGATCTGTGTTGAATTATTCGAGAACCAGGACAAAACCTTGCTAATAATCCACAAAGAAGTTATTATATGAATAACTTCTGGATATTCTGAATTTATGTGAAAACTTGAGCATATACATATATAAAAGCGTAAAAATTTTTAAAATGTCATTTATATTTTTGCCATGCCAAGTGTCATTTTATGGGCATTGATCCATTTTCGAAATAAAAATAAATTTATTTGGTTCTAAAAGGAATCAAAGTACCTTATTTGTAGGGATTATACAATAAACTGAACATTATAAGAGCAAGATTTAAAATAACTTTAAAGTTTGACTGCTCTCATTAACTATATGACAAGAAACATCCCTCTGGCAATAACACACGAACTCAAACAATGATTGAATGTTGTTTCTTAGATGTGCCATTTCAGTTGTCAGAACAAGAAAATTGGAGATCTCTTCAGTGTGTGTATGCTATATAACTAAAGAAAAAAATTAGAATCAGGTTAGGCAGTATTGGTGCTAGTACATTGCAAAATGTTGTTGCATGTTATAATTGTAGTATTAATACGAGTGTTGTAAAGCTGATGATGCTTCTAGATCATTATGAAGAAAATTTAACGGAAAGATAAATTTCTACCATAATATTTTAATGAGTTTTTTCCCTTGGTTTTGTTTGTACTTTCCTCTCACTTTTCTAACGCTTCAAGAATATTACAAGAATGAAGATATTACAAAGACTGTCCGTTGTGACAAACTGAATGTTTATTTAGTGAGCAGTCTTTTCTATCAAGTAATAACACTTCTATTTTTGACTAATCGTAATGCCTGTGCCATGAGCTTGGAAATGCTCCATCATCAGAGAAATCTAGAACTTTTTTTCTAAAATTGATGTTTAGATAACTGCCAATTGACACACTCACTTTTCTTTGTTGTTTCTTCTTTTACTAATATTTGTTCATAATTCTCTATTTCATTGATTTCCAGACTCTGTTTATGGACCATTGTCCTGTGCAGAACTTGTAAAGGGTCGCAGGTGTTGATAGAAACCCTGTCAGCTGTTGCAGTGTTTTCAGTTAAGACTTTGGTGAAAAATCTATGAAAATAATGAGATCTGGTTGTGGTCCATGGTTGAAAAACTTTAGGAACGTAGTCTTAGATGGTATTCTTAAAAGAACCCAGGTAATTATGTATGTTCCTCAGTTTTTAGATCTCAGCAACGAGTCTTTCCTTGCTTACCATAACATTTACATACCTACGCATTTACTTCTATGACAGTTACAGAGAGATGCATCTCACCTAACTAGCTTTTTAAAACTTGTGTGTCCAGCCTTAATTAACCTTCTAGGTCTTTCTATAGTCAGTAGAGAGCGTCAAGGGTTACTCATCTGATCTCTGGGCTTATCTGTCTTAGAAAAAGATCAGACATCTTCAGAAAGTTTTATTCAATATAGAGTAAGCCTAGACTATTAGTAATATTTAGCTGAATAAAATTTTAACTCGGGTCAGATTTTTCCGTATCTGGCCCTCCCTTAGGATCAAAATTGACAACTTATTAGACCTTTCCAAATAGCAGCTGAAAATTTCATAAGAGAAAAGATTTCTGTTTAAAATAAAATCTAGTTACCCAATTTGAGTATGGCACTAATCCCTGTGTCTTTTTGTGGGCTTTTTAGCCTAGTATATTGTTTAAAGTACAGATAAAGAAACAATGAATTCTTATTGCTGAATGTTTTTTTAAAACTTTGAACTTCTGTGGAATTCAGCCTCACATGCTCCTTCTTTACATGAAAAGATAGGCATATAAATAGTAAGTGCTGGAGTATTTTGAAGCTCATTCTGTGCTCATTACATTTAGCAAAAATGCAATTTTTTGCTAGTTGATAGTGAAGACTTCACAGTAAATGCCTTTTTGTTTTGTCACAATGGACAAGTAATGTTGGACACCAACATATTTGAATAGAACAATGAAAATGAGGTGGTGGATGACTGTTAGATACAGATGACAGAGGAATGAATCAGGCAGCTGCTCTGAAAGTTCAAAATAATTACGCTGACTGAAAATAGGTCTGGTGGTAACCCCCTAACTTTGATGTGATACAAGCAGAATTTATTTTGGTTATAAATGAATATGATTTATAGCATTTGATAATGGAACTTGGTTTCAAAAGCAACATTTTTGCTGATAGAGAGAAATATGAATAGGACTATTCTCAACAACCTCTTACTGGAAGTAGAGAACAATCGCAGGAAAGAGCAGGAGAGAGACAAACTGCCTGTGCAATGAAAAGAGGAGAGTATGTATTTTAGAATCAGCATGAATAGAGAGGTCCCTAAATAGAAAAATGTGGGAAGACTGACTGTGATGGTTCTGATGTTGCAGTCATGAGGGAGGTTTCTACTCTTAACTTTAAAAGTAAATTCAAGAAATGAAAATAGAATACCACTATTTTATGAGGTTTCTAGTCACAAAATTAGTTATTGTAGAATTATGATGAAAATGTACCAACTCAGGCATGTAATTGTCTGTTTGCCTTTTAGTGTAGTGAAGATATTGAAATAATGTTACTGGTGGAAGTGAATGGTTGAAATATAATTTCTTAACTACAGTCTTAAAAGTTTTTATTAATACGTACATGGTTGTACGTAAGGCCAGCCATTTATTCAGTGAATGAAGAAGCGTTTCATCTTTTTGTAACCCATCCTTTGCTAATAAACTTTTTAATTTTCTGGTTTATGGCTAGTACTCTTAATAGTGTGCCATCTCTTCCTTCAGATTTAGTGATTATCTATACATCATCATTTCGAGTTGGCCATAAGGATTCCCTTTGAGGAAGCACATGCTGACATCTTTTGATGTCCATTACCCTAGTTTTCAGCATAATTTAATTATTATTATTAGTTATCAGAAACAAACATGTGAACAAAGCACTTTAATCATTGATTGGATAAAGATCTTATGATCCTCACCCAGCATTTATAAAATGTGATAATTAGGTTGTAGTTGGGAACGAGACTCTTGTGAGTGGGTCTGGTTGCATGCTTTATTCATATGGCTGGCTGACACATATTGCGGTACTTTTGACTCAGAACTTTTGCCGAACTTTAACTTTTGGAGCCAAAATGCTGGGTGTATTTCTCAGAAATTCTGTATATGTGTGAAAATCTTTTGTCATGTTGTTCAGTTTCAGAAATGTGTATTAAAAACTATGTGACAGGAGCTATGGGAGAATGACCAGTGGCCAAAGTTAGAAAACCCATTATGTGTCCAGATATGTATGTTCTTGCTCCCTTTTCGGGAACTCAGGTTTGTTCTTCCCTCTCTGCTAAGAGATGTAATGAACTGGGCCTCTCTACTAGAAAGATTTGGGGAAAGGAAGAAGCAAGCTCAAAAGTAAAGTGATTCTCTAGAATTTACTCCAGCCTGATTCTTAAAATTACTTAATAAAACCTCCTTATTGTAATATGCTGTTTAGGCAGTGGGTGCCAGGAAAGTGGAAGAATTAAGGTTGCTGGCCCAATCATTTTTTACTTGCATTTTTATTAGGGCACGATTGTACAATTTCTAATAACATGGCTACATACTGTTTCCCAGGGAACTTTCCCTTTACAATGCACTGAATGAATTGGTTTGTGGGGGAAGAATCAGTAGTTGTGTAATGGAAAGATGAATGTATGCTCCTTTCCTGTTGGCTTGTAAAAGTGGAGAGAATTACAATGATGGAAGGAGCTGTGAAATAAGAATGAGCCTATGTAGTGTTACACAATTCAAAATATTACGAAGATTCAAACTCTAGGTATTTCAGATTGGCTACTCATGATTAATGGATGTTTTTGTCCTTGGTCTCTTTGTTTCATTTCCTGTCCTATAAAATGGGACTAATAATGCCTGATCATCTCACAGTAATGTAGTAACAAATTCATTAACTTTTCTGAAGAACTTAGAAAATGATAATGATGAATACTATAGAAAACCACATTAGACATTAATTCTGCCTTTAGAAAAGCGTTTGTGTAGTATGTAGTAAATGAGGCATAGGCCCAACACTGAGTACTGAGCGTGGAACAAAGTGTTGAATAGCTGCCCATTAAGTGAGCACTCACCCAAAAATAATTCACAGGCACCCTTGATTGTAGCAGTTCATTTTACACACTTAATATTGCTCTTTAACATAACTTTTTGTGTATAACTTTATCACTAATTTATACTAGATGCATCCAATTAAAAAAAAACATTTTTTGAAATAATTACCTATGTAATTATATATTCTTAGAGACTTGTAGTGGCACTTAGAAATAGTGAAGTAGAATTTAAAATCAAGATTTCTGTCTGGCCTTTGTTCTTTTGGGAACGTTCTGGCATTTTAGAAAACACAAAGTTTTCTTTTAATACAAAAGCTGGGGAATAGGTCTGTTCTTTGTTGCATATGAGTATAAAACTCCCATGTTAAGCCATATTAACCATATTAAAAGTCATGGGCCTTCATTAAAGAAAGAAAAGACTTTCTTGAAAATTAACAGCAATACTAGGGTTAAACAATTGCTTTGAAATTTATCTTCCTCATTTAATTAAATGGCTTTCTTCACCTAATTATTGTTGTGTTCTCACACGTGCTCATTACTGACATTTTGAATGATTTTAATGACTCATTTTGACTGTGAAAGCCATCAAGTGTTTTGAAAAAGTCAAAATAGAGATGTGAAGACTCAATAACCTGGAGTCCTTGTTATGTTTGACGGTTGATGATGTCAGTATGGTATTGTGGCCTTATCTCCCAACGTCCTTTTTCTACCTTATTCAATGATTTTTAATACAAAATGAAGCAACATGCCTGGGAACAGAAACAAGACTGTGGGACTCGCCTCTCCCTGCTGAGTGCCTGGGTCATTTGACTTCCTTTAGGCTCTGTCTCTCTGTGTGCAAATTGAATCTTTTTTCTTTGCTTATGTGAATCCTTCCGCCACTTCTCCCTTGCCTACACAAAGGCGACAGGGGCACATGCCCTGCTAGGCAAAACTAGGAGGAGTTGAGTTTAATGCTGTCAAAAAGAAGGCAGCCTACAACATGTTTTTTCCCGTGAGAGCTCTGAAGAGGAAGCCATGCTCCAGTGACATGGTGGGTGATGTTTGTGCTGAACTCTGCGTTGGGCTGACTCCTGGAGAAACTTTGAGTCAAAAATACCCAGCTTGTGGATTCCAAACACTGTGTGTGGTGGGGAATTAAGATCTGAGCTGTGGCCTCTGAGTTTGTGTAAGGGTTGTCTATGTCCTCAAAACTTCTCCTGTGAAACTTTAGGCATAAAAGTTCAGGGAGTTTATAGATTATACTCTAGTGTGTGGATGTTTAAATTCTATCTGGCTGGCACTGGAGTCACCTGTATCTTGTATCAGATTTGAGATGAAGGTCTGGGCTGTGTATCTGAGGCAACAACACACTAGACATTTTACAGGCCGTTGTTACCAACACAAAGTAGGAAAGGATTATTGCTGTCGTAATGTGGTAGTGGTCCAGTCTGTTTCCCTTGCCTATCAGTACGGGGAGACTCCGAACATCATTTAAAAAAAAAAAAAAATTTCAAACATATTAAGTGGGAAAATGTAAACACGGCAGATATTGATGGCACGAAAAAATGGAAATGCTGGATATTAAGATTCTACTGAAACAATCCGAAACTAAGATGAAACTCTTATGCATATTGCCAAAATATCAAGGATATGTAGAAGAGCAAATAATTGTTAAAAAAACGGTGTTTCAGCAAAATTATTTTTCAGTTAACTTTTTTAAAAATTACAGAATGCAACACTCATTCTGTAATGTCATTAACATTTTTTCAATAGTTAAGAGTCTTTGCAATGCTCAAGATAGTTAACTACCTGGTCTCTTTGGAAAATCATTGTAGCTAATTGACACTTTGTGAATTTAAAATGTGTTGAGAATGAAACCTAGACTGAGGCAAAGTGTTTTAAACAAAGGTGAGATTCGTATTCTAGATCTTTTTAATTATTACAGAAAAATGGAAGAGTCACCAGAATGAAACTCAGAGTGCATCAATGGTGCTTCTGGACAATCAAGCATTTTCTTCTCTAATTCACTGAAATAATTCTATAAGTTTGTACATTTGATTTTTGGATGTTAATGGCTATTGATAAGATTTTGATTGCTACCTCTTATGGAAGTGGTAGTGTTTGAATTTGTTTATTTTATTTTCAGAGTTCACCGGATCTTGAGAACAGTTTAAGATCTTGTTTCCGTAGGTCAGCCAGATGAAAGTTATGAGACTGCCTTTATCAGGTGTTGCTCATGTGGCAGTTTGATGATTATGTTTAGTATTTGTTATCTTTGTGCTTTCAGTATCATCCTACACCAGAATGTAAAGGCAGTGAGATTTTTTTAGTTTCTGTTTGTATGTGATCCAAATTTTTTTTCGTAATTGAAGCAATCTGTTCTGTGTGTGTCTTTATGAACAGAAGCACTTATTAAAAGTTTCCTGTGTTTATGTAAAGTGTAAAAATACTTGTGGCTTTTTAAAGGTTTAACGCAGAAAAAAAATACATGGAGTAAAATCTCAGGCTTCTCTAAATTCCTGATTGTAAATATACACAGCAATATATATCGACAGGATATACTGAATGTATTTTAAATAGCTGTTTCTACACGGAGTAAAATCTCAGGCTTCTCTAAATTCCTGATTGTAAATATACACAGCAATATATATCGACAGGATATACTGAATGTACTTTAAATAGCTGTTTCTACATTTAGATATTATACATTTGGCTACTTACGCATTTAACTGTTCAGAACAGGTCATACTCTACAACTAAATTTTAGTTTAAATTTTGTATTTATTTCCAGGCTAAGCTGTTTAGATTGAATGGCACTATGAATTGGGAAATACGGTGTGATGTACTATGTAACTGCTTAGTTTGTCTACGTGCACTTACGATGTATTGGCATAGATTATGTTTTAGGGCTGCGTTCAGGATGGGGCTTGGCAGTAGGAAGGAAAGCTGCTCTGCCTGCTGCAGGCTGTAAAAGGTGAAGCCTTCGTCAGGAGAAGAAGGTGATATTTTCCCTGAGAGCTGCTGAATACGTGTGAGGCAAGAGTCTCCTATGGTGTGAGCTGAAACAGATGAAAAGAGGGAGGAAGGAGAGTGAGACAGACAGCAGCGGGATGCAATAGATGGAAGAGAGACTTTACAATCCCTTTGAATTTCTACTCTCACTTTGAATTTCCTCTTAAATTAGTTCTACTAATTTATATTGTAATAAAATCTAGCTTTAGAGGCTTCCAGAGATTTGCGATGTTCAATTTAAGACTAGGTCCAGGAAAATCTTTAACAAAGTTTTGGCCAACCGTAAGTATCCTCGCTGTGAAAATAAACTTTCCTCCAAATGATAAAACTTATTCGGCATACTTTTGCAGCCCTCAGAAAGATGGGAAGGAATGTTTGCTCAGTGCCAGCTTTTTCATTAGCATTCAACCTCATTGGCACTGTTGAATGATATAGCTGCATAGGGCAGTGCTCTCCGCTTCAGTCAAGTCATACGCACTTTAGGTATCATCCGCAAATTAGAATTGTCTGTGAAGAAGTATGTGGTTCTGCTATGCGGCTTCCACTCTGTGGCCAAGATCGGTTTAATGATTTGTCCCTCTATACTGCAGGTCTCTCTGCAATAAAAACTTCATAATTTGTGTCCATTAGTGCTAAGAAATGTGCTCCTGAATAGTTCGGTGAAGTTCTCCCATTTTGTAGGGCTGGCTTGGCATAAGTTAAAGGTCCTTTGGCACCTTTGAGGAATCCCAGGGTGAATTCCATGTGTTGGCTCTCAGAACTCTGCTTGAATAACACAAGCTGCATCATTCAAGGCTCTTTGAGTACTACAGAGGAGATAATGGCTACTGTGTGGGATATATAGCTATCTTTGATACTATTAATGGAGTGATTGCTGATTAATAACTCCATAAAATACTTCGAGATGTCTTGGGCATAAAAGGTGCCATACAGAACCAACTGTTATGGTTTTTCGTGATTTAGTGTTTCAACTGTATTTTAGGTAAAAATGCAGTAAAAAAAAAAAGTGGCAGTATCTTTCTGATTTGTTACAGATGGTGGAGTTATGAGGATCTGTATAGTTTAACATCCTTTATCAGTGTAAGGACTTCTCTTACATTCCTCGAAAAACAAGTTCCCATTTGCTTGGCTTTTAGCAAGTAAAACAGAAATTAAAAAGCAGAGAAACAAACAGAACAACAACAACAAACTCCAGAAAATAAGTAGTCATTGTTTTAAGAGTAAATGACTTCACAATTTTTTTAAGCTCATAACAGCAGAAAAGCTAGTTGTTCATATGTGATTGTGAGACGAGTACTGTCTATTCCCAGTTTTGCCCTATGATCAGATCTTTAGTACATATCACTGCTGGTCTTTGGCTGATACTCTGCATCTCTGAGAGGGCACGATCTGGACTTGGAGGAAGACTATGGCATTTTTAAATGGTTATTTTCTCTATATTGTGAGCAAATCAACAATATCTTGTCCAGAAGGCCTGTCTGCACTGCCTCTTGCATCTTGTAGACTTTGCAGTAGCGCGCATTTCTGTAGGAGTGCATGCTGCGGGGCTAGTCCACCATAATTTTACAATAATTTTATTTGCAAAAATTCATGCTGAAGCAGTTATTTGTATTTTGTGAGACCCCAAGTGAACCATGTCAGGAGATTTAGCATATCTGTACATTATTCCTAGTCTTTTGGCATTGCTACTCATGATTATTGAAGGGTTTATTAATCCCTTTAATGGGGTCAGTCTCTACTTGCCATCTTTTGCTGTCCTGCTACCTTTAACTATGTTCTGGTGTAATGGTAATCTTACTGTTAAATATGTAGATATGGCACACTGTTACTAATAGAGTCAATGAGACTTTATTAATTAGATTTGCATATCTATAGAAGTGTAAAGCAGTATTAATAAATGGAGTCTTTTAATTTAATATCGCTTCATGTTTTGCCTTCATAAGCTTGCAAATACCTGATGAAAACTCATTATCTAAGACATCTAGATTGACTTACTCTTATTTGAATAATGGAACTGTGATGACTAACATTAGAGAAGGTGGACTTTTCAGCTTTAAAGGTCATGGTAATTCCTTTCATGTAACTCCTTTATTTTCTAATTTTCTTTCCACATTAAATGGAGGGGG
>Ga0065711_1008191_pt1 | contig 24438 bp, 14 predicted proteins | sample Hoacrofraction12_FD_59098 | JGI IMG/M metagenome (GOLD analysis project Ga0065711, IMG submission 59098) | Hoatzin crop microbial communities from Cojedes, Venezuela - Epithelial fraction 12 v2 (version 2) | ecosystem: Host-associated > Birds > Digestive system > Esophagus > Crop | place...
ACATAGAGGCTTCGGCAGGGGGGTTGGACTAGATGACCCACAGAGGTCCCTTCCAACCCCTACTATTCTGTGATTCTGTGATTCTGTGGGTGACACCCCAGCCTCGTCTGCCTTGCCTGTCCTTCCTAAAAAGGCTGTGTCCTCCCGTTCCAATATTCCAGTCATAGAAGCCATCCTACCACATCTCTGTGGTGCCAATGAGATCATAGAGCTACAGGCTTGTGCACCCCTCTAACTCCTCTTGTTTATTCTCCATGCTTTGTCTGTTTGCAAGGAGGCATGTAAGTTGGGTCCTCAGTGAAGCTGACTGAGAAGCTTACTTCTGAACATTGTGTTCAGAATTGAGTCATGTGAAGTCTGAACTATTCAGGAACACCTTGCTTTATGAAGTGAGTTGTGCGGTTGGGTTTTTTTAGCATTTTAGTTTTGTGACTTATGTGTTTGGTACTGCTTTCCAATGCCTTCTACAAGTTCTGCTCTTTCCACTACTCAAACTCCAAATTGTACCTTCACTTTCCTTTCCTACCTGATATAGGATTATTTAAAAAAAAAAAAACAAACCACCAAACTGTTAGGTTTTCGACAAACAAATTATCTTGTTCCGGCTGTTTCCAGTAAAATCTCAGGAAAGGTCAAAAGTCCTTCAACTGCTCTAAGTAATATGTTTTTTAATATATTTATGAGAGATCAGCTGTAGCTGCAATGAACGTGAATTTTGTGCAAAGTGAATAACAAAATTCAATTTGGTAATTTTTCATCTACGATAAGGTATTTAATAAGTTATTCTCGGCCTGTGTGTGATCAAATTGCTATTGTAGACCTGAAGTTACTGCCACTGCTCTCTGCCTTCAGATATTTACACAGGATAGTGTGAATGATTTAATAATAAAATCATACACACAAGAAAAGATTTTTCCCCTGTTTAAAAATTATTATCCAGATAAAATACATAATATCGAGACTTGACTTTATCAAAATGGATTAAAAGTGCTGATCACAAATATGCACATTGTTTCAAAGCATTGCCCCTCATGTCTGTTTTTTTTTGTGTGTCGTCTGGATAATAATTTCTATAGCATATGAAATTGTATTTAGTTTTTATGTTTATAACAACTTTAAAGCTTTATTGAACAAGATGATAATCAAGCCAGTCCAAAATTGAGTTCTTTGCTGCGGCAAAAATATATTTCTCAAGTAAGTATTTAAATATTTATATTCCTTTGCTATCATTTAATAACATTCCTTTCTAGGAGGTTCTAAATGCTTTTCCCTTTAATTCAAGAAGTGTCTAACGCACAGTTCAATACTGTGTTAATCCTTATGCATGAGTAGTGCTGACTTAAATACTTAAAATAAGGTTTATGTTTAAGTGATTTGCTGCACGACACTAAACCTCTAGTGCTTCAAAAGATAGCGTTCTCAGTAAATTATTTCTCAGAGTGTCAAGTGTTGGAGAACAGGTACTGGAATATAGTGATAATGATGAAAGCTCAATGAATAATTCATGCTTTTTGTTGATATTAAGAACATTCCCAGTGGAAAGAAATAAAAAAACAAATTTCTTTTAGGTAGATAAATCTTCCAAGTCTTTCTATGCTCCTTAGAGAGACATTCCCTCAGACAAAAACTCCAGGCACCACATCTGATTTACATTCTGAATCACTTTTAAACAACAGATAATTTCTGTCTGAGTTGCCTAGGAGTTCAAGTCTTTTAGGTTGAAAATAATTTCTGTGGACACTGTGACCCCATCTGTAGAAGAAAATTACCAAATTTTGCAGCTATTGAAATAGTTGTGCATGTCATTTTTACAAGATGACAGATCAAACATAGTAATTTTTTTTCCCTTTTCATCTACAACTGCCCAAAGCACTTAGGAGGAAAAGACTGGACCTGGATCAGGTACTTCTGTAAGCTATTATGTCCTTGAAGATCTGTGCTTCCTTTCGTGTCCCATGGCTTAGGTTCAAACCATATGAGTCTAGACTGGACTATGTAATCATTTTGCAATATGTTAAAAAATTGCTGAATAGAAAGGGCAGTGGTAAAACTCTTTATACAGTGTGACTAGAAGAGGTTTTTTGAACAGGGATTTTTTGCTTACTTGTTTAGTACCCTCTTCCCACCTCCCACCCTCCCAAAAGAGGACAAGTGACCCAGTGGCCCAGAAGGCCAACAGTGAGAATCCAGATGAAGACTGGATATTTTATCCTTTTTTTAGCTTATTATTATTTTTTGAGTATGGGGAATGAGCCACATTTGGGGAACTTTTTGAAAAGAAGAAATTTTGTAAGATATTGCCATTCATGGAAAAAAGAACTGGAAAAATTTTCTGGCAATATTTAAAAAAAAAATGTTTCATCATTCAAAAAAAACCCCACTAATCCCTCAATATTTTTTATTATTACCTTTTCTTCATTTTCCCTATAATTTTCATCAAAATGTGAGGAATGCTAATTTATATTTGTACTTGATAACAGAGCTGTCTCGTCTTCTCTTCCTGGATTAAAAATGTCTCGGTGATGATTTCTCAATTTAGAGGTTCATACAACTATAGAACATTGCAAGCAGTTTAAAATTCTGTGTAACCCTCATCTCAAAGTTCTAACTAACACCACCCCACCCAAGTCATTAAGTTATAGGGAAAAGAAATACTTAAAATCATGGAATGATTTGGGTTGGAAGAGACCTTATAGATCATCTAGTTTCAACCCCCCTGCCATGGGCAGGGACACCTTCCACTGGACCACGTTGCTCAAAGCCCCATCCAACCTGGCCTTGAACAATGCCAGGGAGGGGGCATACACAGATACTCTGGGCAACCTGTTCCAGTGCCTCACCACCCTCAGAGCAAAGAATTTCTGCCTTATATCTGATGTAAATCTACCCTCTTTCAGGTTAAAGTCATTACCTCTTGTACTATCACTACATGCCTTTGTAAAAAGTCCCTCTCCAGTTTTCTTGTAGTCCCCTTTCAGGTACTGCAAGGCTGCTGTAAGGTCTCCCTGGAGCCTTCTCTTCTCCAGGTTGAACAGCCCCACACTCTCAGCCTTTCCTCATAGGTGAGGTGTTCCATCCCTCTGTTTTTGTAGCCATCCTCTGGACTTGCTCATGTCCTTTCTCTCATAGCCAGAAGAATCTCAGGATCAAGCCATTCCTTCACCATTGATATATACCATGATAAATTCCCATCTGAATACTGAAATTCAACAAAATAATAATCACTCATTTCTTATTGTTTTTCCCATTAGTTTAATCCCATGTTCTGCCTGCACTTGTTTATATATATTTTTGTCCACGCTGTCAGTAGGTCTGTAATTTACAGTCTAGATTGCATTATTTTTTCTCCTTTAAGTGTACTTTTTATTTTAACTTCTTTCTACTTTTTATTCTATGTGTTAAACTCTTGATTCCCTACAGAATCTTAAGATTTCTTTCTCTCACTTCTTCTTTAAACACTATGATCAGTTATAACTCTTTTTAACTAGCAGCCTGAGAATTTACTAGCAAGTTTCCAGATTGATCTGAAACTCTGAAGCTCTGTCTTGACCTTCAGAGAAAGATTGTTCAGCAGTTCCTGAAAACCAAGATATAAAAAAGGAATAAGGGGTGGGGGGTGTGGGGGGGAAGATTTACTGCAGGTATCCATCTGAAAATGGAGGCATCCAAAATAATTAGTCACTTTTTAAAATCTTGATATGGGACTCTTATCTGAATTATACAGAAGATTGAGTCTACTACTATGTGAGAGATGCTAAACAAGATAAATATCTTCCATTCTAAATACCTTGGCTATAAGCAGAATTACTAGCAGTTGCAAGTCGGTTCTCACAGTGTATAAATCCTCTCTCGAAAGAATGTTTAGCTGTTAGGCAATAACTATAGACATAACAATTGTATGTTCATGAAATAATTGATGAACATGGTGAAATTATGTATCTTTATTTCTGAATTTGCTATAGCCATAGTTTAAGTAATGGGACAGATGCCTTAACAACTACTTTAAACTTCAAATACTTGTCTTTAGAGGACTTGCCCTTGAGAAGAAAATAGTTCAAAAATTTTTGATCACAGTATTATTTGATAATTTTGTTCAAGTCACTGGTTTTCAGAAGCCATTTAGAATCTTGCAGTATTCAATAGGGAAAATTCTCTATTTTCTACCAACTTAACAACACAGGCAGAAACTGAAGAAAACCTCTCTGAGAATACTTGAGGACAAATGCTATGAGGAATAGACCCACTTCAGTTACTTTAAGCTGTCATCAAGAACACTTCAGATTGATTTCTGCTTAAATAAGGCATATAAGTCGTGTGGGTCATTTTATGAAACGTGAGAAACTTCATGTGGTAGTTTGGTAGGAAAGCATTTTGCACAACAGTATTTTTACATTAGAAAAATAATATTGAATTTTCACAACATCCAACAACAGACTCAGGGAGAATCAGAAGGACAAGAAATAACACAGCAAAGTACTAGCATCCCTGATTTTAATTAGTTTACTGGTCAGTACTTAGTCAGTACTACTTTGCATAATACTGCATAGTACATGCATACTACATCACACAGTACTAGTCAGTACTACCCACGTGACAGTAGTCTCAAAAGAGACTTCAAGGCCTTGGGATGGTTCATAAGAGGATCTGGAGCACAGGTTATTTTTTCTCCCAGTTGTGGGTAGCAACATCAGAAGAAACAGATGGGCCCATTCTATTAATATATCTCTCTGTGGCTGGTGTCACCACCACAGTTTTGGGTTTTTTGATAATGGGATGGCCTACACAGCACCAGGCTTGCTGGCGCCAGATGGGATTCACCTTTCTCAAAGAGGGGTGAGGGCCTTTGCTCACAAGCTAGTGGGGCTCATATTGACAGAGCTTTAAACTAGACTTGAAGAGGGAGGAGGGATAATATCAGGCTTGCTCGTGACAAGCTTTGGAATGACAAGACAAGGTTAGAGGGATGGGGTGCTAGAGAGGGCCCTCAGCCTGTTGCTCTGAGACATGCTGGCTACACTGCAGTTCAACTGAAGTCTTACAGAGATGAGCCAAAGGTTGCTGAGATAATAGGGGCCAACAGGGAAACACCAGTGAAATAGCTCAGAGGAATTAAGGGCTGTTCCTCTAAGGAAGTGACATGGTCAACATCCCAGCTGAAGTGCCTCTACGCCAATGCATGCAGCATGGGCGACAAACAGGAGGAGCTGGAAGGCACTGTGCTGCTAGAATCATAGAATCATATAGTGGTAAGGGTTGGAAGGGACCTTAAAGATCATCTGGTTCCAACCCCTGACGTAGTTCCATTACTGACAATTTCTATGACTGGAAAGCCAAGTAATAGACAGCCATATCAGAGGGGACATGATACTGGACCTGATGGTCACCAGTGAAAGTGAACTCACTGGTGACGTCAAGGTTGGAGGCAGACAGGGCTGCAGTTATTACACACTGGTGGACTTTGCAGTCCTGAGGGATAAGGGGTAGGCGAAGAGTAAAGTCAGGACCCTGAATTTTAGGAAAACAAAATTCTAGCTCTTCAAGGAGTTAGTCAATAGAACCCCCTGGGAAACTGCCCTCAGGTACAAGGGAGTAGAACAGAGCTGGCATATTGTTAAAGATGTTTTCCACAGATGGCAGAAGCTCTCAATGCCCGGGTGCAAGAAACCAGGAAAAGAAGGCAAGAGACCAGCATGGCTGAGTTGAGACCTGCTGGTCAAACTAAAGGGTGAGAAGGAACTGCACAGGTAGTGGAAGCAGGGACAAGTATCTTGGGAAGAGTATAGAGATGCTGCCCGGTTGTGTAGTGTTGGAGTCAGGAAGGCCAAGACGCAACTGAGTTGAACTTGGCAAGAAATGCGAAGAACAATGAGGAAGGCTTCTACATGTCAGCCAGAAAAGGAAGGTCAAAGAAAGCATACACCCCCTAAGGAGCAAGACTGGCAAACAGGTAGTAATATAGAAGGAGAAAGCTGAGGTATTCAGCAACGTTTTTGCCTCACTCTTGACTGGTAATCTCTCTTCCCACATCTCTCAAGTTAATGGACTTCAAGATGGGTACTGGGGGAGCAAAGTCCCTCCCACTGCAAGAGAAGGTCAGGTTCATGACCACCTAAAGAACCTGAACATACATAAGTCTGTGGGATCTGACGAGATGCATCCCAGAGTCCTGAGGGAATTGGCTGATGTAGTTGCCAAGACACTCTTGATCGTATTTGAAAACTCGTGGCAGTCAGGTGAAGTCCCTGGTGAGTGGAGAAAGGGAAACATTGCAACTATTTTTAAATTACCCTCACATCCAGAGAGTACTGGTCAACAATTCAATGTCCAGATGGAGATCAGTGACAAGTGGTTGCCCTCAGACTTTCATATTGAGACCAGTACTGTTTAATATCTTCATCAATGACATAGACAGCGGGATCATGTGCACCCTCAGAAAGTTTGCAGATGACACAAAGCTGAGTGTCATGGTTGACATGCCTGAAGGAAGAGATGTCATCCAGAGGGACCTGGACAAGCTCAAGAAGCGGACTTGGGTAAACCTCATGAGACTGAACAAAGCCAAGTGAGGGGTCCTGTTCCTGGGTTGAGGAAATCTGCAGTATCAGTATAGACTGGGCTCGAGAGCAACCCTGCTGAGAAGGACTTCGGAATACAAATGAACGAAAAGCTGGATATGAGCTGACAATGGGCACTCACAGCACAGAAGGCCAGCTGAGTCCTGGGCTACATCAAAGAAGCATGGTCAGCAGGTTGAGGGAGGTGATTCTGTCCCTCTAATCCGCTCTGGTGAGACCCCACCTGGGGTCCTGCATCCAGCTCTGGAGACCTTTTGCCAGGAAAGACATGGAGCTGTTGGAGTGAGTCCAGAGGGCCACAAAAATGATCAGAAGGCTGGAACACCTTTCCTACGAGGAAAGGCTGGAAGAGTTGGAGTTGTTCAGTCTTGAGAAGGGAAGGCTCTGCGGAGACCTTATTGTAGCCTTTCAGTACTTACAAGGGGCTTATAAGAAAGATGGGGACAAACTTTTCAGTAGGGTCTGTTGCAATAGGACAAGGGATGATGATTTTCAACTAAAGGAGGGTAGATTCAGATTGGATATAAGCAAGAAATTCATTACTATGATGGTGGTGAGGCACTGGAACAGGATTCCAAGAGAAGTTGTGACTACTCCCTCCCTAGAAGTGTTCAGACTAGGTTGGATGAGGCTCTGAGCAACCTGATCTAGTTGAAGATGTCCCTGATTATTGCAGGGGAGCTGGACTAGACGGTCTTTAAAGGTCCCTTCTAACCCAAAGTATTCTGATTTTATGATTCTGCTTAATAATTTTTATGAAGATATTGTGATCTAAGTAAATTAGTAATGAAATGCAGAGCAGAAATTACTATTTCTTAGCATTTCTAGCTTTCTTAAAAAAGTGTAAAAATGATCTCACATTTATTTAGCACTTTTCATTGAATAGATTCCTAAAGGTTTTATCCAATGTTTCCAAAGAATAATTAAAAATTGAGATTGTCAATGGAATGCAGGTTGAAAGCTCAAAACATATGACTCATGGTTGTCTATTCCCCCTGCTACAAAATAAAACAGGAGTTGGGTCAGCTGTCTATCCCTGAGGCTGAGTGGCATCCACGCTACAACAGTATTTTGCCCTGGGCCACCACAGTGTTTTGAGTGACACCACTCTAACCCTAAGTTGAAAACCGCTTTGTTCAAAAAGTCTGAAATTATATTTTCAGAGAATGGAAATAGTGGTGTTGCATGATCTGGAGTCAAACAATGGAGCATTTATGAAGGGTACAAGGCTTATTAGGATAGCATTGGACACTGAATAGCCAAACCAAATCCAGTCTTGTCCTTATAACAATCTCAAAATAGTCTGTGATGAGAATCCCCAAATACTGCCTTGGCATCATCAATGAAAGTGCTAATTAATACTAGCCAAAACCATACTAGAGAATGGATTATAAAATTAAACTTCATGTGTCCAAAATGAAATGCATTGTCTAGATCATAACGTAATAATATTTATGTTGATTAATATTACTATTGCTATAAACTGGTGATAATACCAATAGATATTTACAAGTATTTTAAGAAACATCTAAATTTTATGAGGCATTACAGGTCTTCTAAGTCTTTTAGACAAAGTTAGACAAAAGAGAGATGTCAGAAGAATCAAAGCAAATCATCATAGGCAAGAGTCTGCAGAAGCAATAAATTCCTGGAACTGACAAATTCTCCACCCAAAAATGTTAATCAAAACATCAAATGTGCACACAATGCCTGTTACTCACCTACAAGAAGAGTCAAAGGCTTTGCTGTGAGCATAGCTGGGAGATCAAGTAATTGCCTTGTCTCAGGTGAGTCCATTGTCCCAAGTCAGTTCATTGTCTTGTCTAGAGACAAGTTGCGGAGTTCCTAGACTACTCAAGGAATTAAGAAGTGCACTGTGTGTGCGCACAGTCTGATATCTGTGATGCCCTCATACTAAATGACACCGTAATTATAGGATAAACTTTAATCTTTTCCTTATATTTCAGTTATGACTTAAATTCCATAGCTCTTGCCACGAAAACAAAAAAGTAATTTAATTACCAAATTATTATTTACTTTTTTAAATTTCATTTTTAAAAGTGATTTATCACAGAGTGATAAATTATGTACGAGTTTGCATAATTTTTAAGAATTCAACTGTATCTTAGTAATCAGAAAATAAAAGAAGGTCTCTGCCATGAAATTTTCTGGCATCGAAGACAAGTTGAGATTCCCAATTGCAAGTTCAGGCAGTCACTTACTGCCTCACAATTTAACACTTTGCTCAGGCAATATTAAGATTACATATATTAACTAAGAAAAATTATCTTTCTCTAGCATTCTAAAATTTACCGAAAAAGGAGGAGTAAGAATTATAGAGTCATGGAATGGTTTGGGTTCAAAGAGACCTTAATTCTATGATTCTATGATTAAAGATCATCTAGTTCCAACCACCCCTGCCACGGGCAGGGACACCTTCCACTAGACTAGGTTTCTCAAAGCCCCATCCTTCTCTCGAGATATTCAAAACCTGCCTGGACACGGTCCTGTGCAGCCTGCTCTAGGTGAACCTGCTTTGGCAGACGAGTTGGACCAGTTATCCTCAAAGGTCCCTTCCAACCTCTACCATTCTGTGATCCTGTGATCCAACATGGCCTTGAACACTTCCAGGGAGGTGGTATTCACAGCTTCTCTGAGCAACCTGCTCTAGGGCCTCACCACCCTTGTGGTAAAGAATTTCTTTCCTGTATCTAGTCTAAATCTACCTTCTTTCATCATAAAGTCATTATCCCTTGTCCTACTACTATATGCCCTCGTAAAAAGTTCCTCTCCAGCTTTCCTGTAGGCCCCCTTCAGGTACTGGAAGGCTGCTCTAAAGTCTCCCTGAATCTTTTATTTCTGTGAAATTTACAAAAATATGTTACTTATATATTGCTTTCATGTAATATCTATGCTTTTTTAATTAATCTGAGGAGTTCCCTCTAAATGTTTTTGGTAAAATGCTTTTAAATTTAATTTTATGGATTCCTTTACATTTTTTGGAGCAGGCTTTTTACACGGTCTTGAACCCACATTTGGGAGTCAAAAAAAGGTCCCTGTACCAGATGGCAGACTATAAGACCATCAAAAAGGAATATTAAAGAAATACTTTCCTTTTCTAGCTATTTAAGGGAAACTTTGAAGCCAGAATGTATAATTAGATTTGCCATATGTAATGTACATCAGTTTTACTGCCCTTCTATTAAATTACATCCCCAAGACTGATGAAGTGCTTTGCCTTCTCTGATGAGATTACTGCCTCAATGAAAGAAGAAAGTACTGTGGGTGTTACTTGCCTTGATGCTAGCAATGCTTTCTACCTGTTGTCTCAGAGTATCCTTGCAACCAAATGACAGAGAATTGGTTTTGAAAGGATAACTAAGAATGATGGGTGGAAATTTGACTGTACGTCTTAGCAGAAAAGATTGTGATCAGAAGCAGAAGGATCAGATGATGTCCAATTATCATTGGCATTGCTCAGGGTGCTCATGCTGTTAAACCTTTTCTGTAATGACCTAGGTGATGGGACAGAAAGCATTTTTTGACAGCTCATAGCTGTTACCAAGCTGGGTAACATTTTATATGCTGGCAAGAAAGGCTGAGCTTATGGTGGTCTTAAATGGTTGGAAAAGTTGCTGGCAAAACATTCATAAATTCCTGCAAAGACAAATGCTAAGATCTGGGAAAAAACAATCCCATGTGACAGTACCTGCTAGGGAACAACTGGTTAGGAAAGCGTTTTGCATAAATCAGGCCTGGGGGTCCTGGTACACAACATGTTGAACGTGAGGAGTCAGTAAGCCCCTGTGGCAGCGGGAAAGTACAGTAAATTTAATTGTTTTGCACAGATGTGCCACCCAGGAGAAATACATAATCAGAATTAGCTGTCTGTTGGTCCTCAAACAAGACTACTGGTTGTGGTTTGTGTGTTTAACTACTTGTTAAGACATCTGGAAAATAGATTCTAACCAGGTATGTGTTTTATCCTGGAACAATGCTGAGAAAAGTCTTCAATAATTCTGTCACTTCCAAATGATTAAAAACAAACAAACAAACAAACAAAACAGAAAAAAACCAAAAAAGAATAAAAAAAAAACCCCTAACCACAAAAAACCCTTTAAACAGAATGGTTCACCTGGTCCTACTTCAAATACCAGTCACTGAATATTGTCTGATGGAATTCCTATTTCAACACAGAGTTTACACGTTTTTTTTCAGTCCAATGTAGAGGCAAGAAGAAAAGACAACAGAAAAATAAAAAAGCTCTAGATAATTTCTACAGCAGTTCTGTTATCTTCCCCTTGAAAAAGGCAACCAAATTCTTCAGTACTATTGGTTCCCTATGCCACAATCTATGTGCTGAATGATTTTGTTTCTTACAAATCTGAAATTGAGATTTTCTCAGTCTAGATTCAAAATGTTTACTCTGTGTCTTCATTAAGAGCAGGGGTCAACACTTAGACTGTATAGCTAGAGAATAGTAAAAAAAGAAAGGAAAGATGTATTTGCTTTAGCAGGGAGGTGGGACCAGATCATCTCCTGAGGTCCCTTCCAACCCCTATTATTCTGTAAAAGGGAAGGGAAGGGAAGGGAAGGGAAGGGAAGGGAAGGGAAGGGAAGGCAAGGCAAGGCAAGGCAAGGCAAGGCAAGGCAAGGCAAAGGCAAGGGAAGGCAAGGGAAGGCAAGGGAAGGCAAGGGAAGGCAAGGGAAGGCAGTTTTACAGGTCGGAAGAACGATGGCTCAGCAGCAATGTGAGAAGGTGCCTTTCCAGGTTATTGATGTCAATTATGAGAGAACAAAAAATAGTGCCTCGAGTTCAAAACATTCAAAGTGCTGAGGAATGCATATGGGTAACCTGGAGCAGCTCATCATAATTGTGTGGCTGGATGTTATTTTCTTCACCTACTGCAAGTATTCCCTCTGTCTAATTAGAATTAGTTATTCTAAAGAACATCTGAGTATTATTTTTTGAGTAGTGTTGAGGAAAATATAATTTTTTGCATCTCATTGTTCACTTCCAAAAATTTTGTTCTGTTTCCTTTTAACACAGGGGTTTATAATTTTTTTGTGGATACTTAATCTATATTCAGATGGCCATGTCTAAAATCTCACACTTTAAAATCTCATTAATAGATTATTCTCAATAAGATTAATTACCGCATAAAAAATGCTAATTCTATTGGAAAGTTTGTCTAACTAATATATGCAACAGGAAAATTTGCTTAGATAGCTTAGCGTTTGGGGGGAAATATGTAGTGCAATCCCTATATGCAAATCCACTTGCAGAAGCAGTATTTGCTGTCACACCTCCCAAAGCTCTCATGATGACTGGTGATAGAAGACAATGGGTAAAGTCTGAGCCACTTTTCTCATTCTCATTAAACTTTCTCTTGAGCAGCATGTGGCACTGCAGGTAATGAGTTCTATCTGTGTGTCACCAGTCTCACCTACAGAGAAAATGCATTCAGATGTTGGAGACAAAAAACTGCTTCAGAGAAGCCAAAGTTTTCAACTACAAATAAACCTTCACTTTCAGAGTTCTGTAGAACTCTCAGATGCTTGAATTACTGTTCCGCGTTTGATACTCAGAAAAAAGCTTTTAGCAAAAATGTCAGGAGATTTAGCTAATTGGTGAAGATAAATACTGATAATTAACAATCAGCAATAGTTTTCTTCACCTTTTGAATTCTTGAATTTATGAGTTCAGTCATTTGAAAAGTAGCAAATGACCTCAAACTTACAATATTTTGCTATGACGTGTTTAGTATTAAAATGAAGAGAGTAGATAATAGACAACCTTGGTTGAATTGCAGACACTATTTTGAAGGTATAATCCTATAGTAACCCAGACACTACGCAGGCTAAAATGAACTGTTCAGCAAAGTTAGTGCATCTAAATATTAGGAACTGCAATTTTTAGCAGGACTGTGGATTAATTCTAATGCAGTAGAACCACCTGAAAATGCCAGGAAAGGATGACCACCTTTCTTGTGTCAGCATTTCTGCTATGGCCCATTGCATGCTTTGGTAAGAGGTGAAGACAGCTGTAATGTTGATCAAAGTTCCCCAGCACAAATCATTATAACAGAGCAGTAAATCTGTGCAACTTCTACAGCAATGTGTATTCACTGTGACCTGCTATCCTTTTTCCTGCTTTTGCAAGCTGACCGAGAATTTAATCTTACTCTCAGTCTTGCCGTAAGATATTCCTAAATCTAGTAAAGTATGAATTGAAACAAATTTTTAATTTGCAAGATTTTATTGTCTTTTGTTGATACAAAGTATATTTAAAGCCTGTTCTGCAGACCTTTATTTTTCTCCCAGTGTACAGCTCAAAAAGAGCAGGCTAAAAAATGCATTCTGTTGTCTTTGGACACATAGCAGCACATACCAGGAGACTGTCTGTTTCAGTCACACTTCACTCCTTCTGTTTCAGCAGAATTCTCATTAATTCAAAATCAAAATTTTGACTAAAGACTAGAAAATTTAATTTGTATGTCAATTGGTGGAATAAAGTATGCTGTTTTCCCTGACATTTCAGCAGCTTTAGCTGTATATATTTTGATGGCCTTCAGTATCACCAGGCTATATGATTCCTTATTACTGTTTTCTCACCAGGATTTTCTCACAGATAACTTCAGACCAAGTTTGCATAATAGAATTGTCATGCATTATAAACTGTGCTGAATATTCTGATAACTTTATTTTAAAAATTCCCAACAATGCTTAGAGAATCAAGTAGTCGTTGAAAGTTTTCATGTTACAGCGATTACTGCAAGGAGAGTCCATAAATTCAGTTCTCTGATTAATAATGACTGGATACAAAATTTGTACAACTTATTTCAGCAAGATGCTTCTTTAGATATCTTTGGCAGAACCTGGTAAGTCAGTGAATATAGAAGTAGTTTCCCACTTACTTAAATGTCTAATCATAGCAAATCTACATATAAGTTTTAATAACATCTGCTTCAAGGGGATAACATCTCACAGCAGACTTTGGTACACATCGTGCTTAGATGCTGCTACAGAGGGTTCTCAAATTACTTATTTTCACAGTCCAAGCAACCTTAGAAATTTTGGGGTTTGCTATCTCTTAGTAACACTTACAATGTAGCCAATCATGTCTTTTGCCTACAAAAATACATGTGTATCACCTCCTTTGTAGGCATATCTCTAACTGCTAACAAATTAATTAAAACTAACTTGTATAATTTATATCTCACCTTACCTACAAATATCATCTATAGACATAAGCACTTTATTTAACGTGACGTAACTGACTGCATGTCTTTCTAGGAAAAATACACTATAATTTCAAGTTCGTCGATTACTATGAAATGTTACCGATAAAGATCTTACGCTGAAGACTATGATTATTTTCAGGAATGTTTGAGCAAGAAAGATCTTTTCCTGTATTGCTTCTTTTCTCATAGCCACTGCATCTGTTTATCAGCACTGAAACACATAGCTTAAAAACACATACACACCGAAAACAGTTCCCTCACTATTTTTCCTGTGTTGATAAGAAAAGAAAGCAATTTTAGTGGGATATAGATACATATTGGAAAGGCCAAAAAGAGCTGATGAGAACAAAACCTTGCCAGTATGTAAGAAGACTGTCAAAATGGCCTCCATGAATATGGACAGCCACACCAGGGGCTAAGACTGTCTTCTTTTGCCTTGTTGTTCAGCTTGGAGCTTCTGGATTTTTTTAAAAAAGACATTCCATTATTCAAAGAATGTAAGACTGATTTGACAGTCAAAGCCTTTAGAGCCTCACCATTTGCACATGTTAAGCAGACACCTCATAGAGATTATTAGAAGTTAAAAAATCTGATTTTTTACAACATTTGTACAACTTTTGAAGTCCAGAATGATCAACCATATCGTGATGATGTCTTATCAAATCCCTGATTTTAATGGGTTTATTTTTTGCTATATTTTTACCTCTTGGGTGGAAACTGGTTCCCAGCCATGTTCATCTCAGATTAGAATTTTCAACAAATTTCAGACAAAATACCTGATTCTTCTCAGAAAGTGAAGCTAAAGAAAGTCAGAAGTCTTCAAAGCCTAAATTATTTATAACAATTTTTCCACAGAGAAGATTGAGTGGAACCATGTTTTGGATCAAAAGAGGCTGAAATTTGGCTGTCTTCCACTCCTAGATGTTATTTTCTGATCTATAGAAAAGGTTTAATAGAGGTACAAATTTACTGTTTGCATAGAGTCACTGTAGGCTTGTTACGGGTTTGTAGCTAAAACTTCCAAAGACTCCAGAGTGAGAAAGTGTTACTGATTAGACTTGTTTTGATGCTACAATTGTAGTATCCATTTTACCAATATTGTCTGTCCCTTTATTTTCAGCATATTGTGGCAAAGTTTATCTCAAAACACTACATATGTAGGAGTGCTTATTTTTTATTACCAGCTCTTTCCATTGTAAAAGAAACTTAATTATCTGAACACAAATGTCTCAAAAATACTTCTCTGTGTGTGTGCGTCTTGAGACCAGGCCACTTGTGATTTTTCCATATTTCAAGTCAATCATTAGCTGGGCCCTGTAGGTACTAGCACAATATAAAAGAAATCTCTGAGCAATAGTAATGCAATGTGTAGTTTGTGTATTAACAATTGCTTTTTAAAATCTGTGTTGATTATTCCATGTTAATTTTCATCAACAATGTGTTCGTGTATATTTTTGCTGAATAATGTCTTGCACAAGTAACTATGCTGTTGTAGCTTTTTTCCTTTTTAGATTATTTCACTGGCATCTTTACCTTCCACATCAGTGTTTCAGGATATTGATGGAAGTTATCACATATGAACCCACTTGTCTTTGTTCAAAAAGCTTTGAATCTGTTTAATTTATATTTTTGCTTCTGATACTATACATAAGTCATACTGACGAACCATGCTGTGTTCTTAGTAAAGAGCAGAAATAACTAAATATCTGTTATTTTTTTAATACTAATTCACACTGCATTCAACCCACCCAGCATTAAGAAAACAGGAAATATGGTTAAGTAATAAGAATATCAAAAATATTTCGAGAACTCAGAATAACATTTTTTTTCATAGCAAAAAATCTATCATCAGTAGTAAATAATGTAGACAGTTGGATATTTCTGAATGAGTTAACTATTGTTTAGATAGATGGTAGTGCATTTTTTGATGTGAATAAAAACTCTTTTCAAGACTTTTTAACAGATGAGTTTAGAATAAAATCTATTATTGAAATAACAGAATGTTATGCTGGAAGAACATATTCATCAATGACGACTTCATCATTTTTTTGTCTTGGTTACACAATACCAGGATCTTTTAAATTGAGTGATTTTTTTCTAAATTCCTGTGTAATCCCTACTTCATTCTCTTTGATAATGATCTGTAAAAATAATAAGATATCTAATATATTCAAGAGTGAAGACAATTAAATGGACTAGTGATGAGGTTGACATCCATAGGCCAGTGACTATGGAATATGGAATAAATATAGAATAGACATGTTTAAGGTGTTGCTTTATGCTAGAAATATAGTATAAATAGAAGATATTTATAAACATATAAATATTATTATATAAATGTATAAATACTATAAAAGTATAAATAATTTCTCTGAAGAAAACATCCTAGTTACAGAGCTCGTACTATTCTGAATCATGTGTCTGTCTGTCATAAAATGAGACACCTACAATGAGGAAAAAATTGTAAATCTTTATCCCTGTTGTTGAAGTTTCACAACCATTTCTAGTTTAAGAAAAAAAAGAAAACTGTCAGAAAGCTGAAAAATATTCAGAATGCATGAAAAGAAAATTTTTTCCAAAAATATAAGTGTGCTTTATGTCAAGCTATCTGCACTTAAGAAACAGAGTAGAGCTGCACGCAATTACACTGAAAAAAAAATTGATACAAAATTTTGCTCTCTTGGTTAGGATATAAATTAACCTTTTTTTAAAAAAAATCAGTTTGCACAAATCTCCACAAACACATTTCTTTAAAAATCGATATGTAGTAACTAATATGCTTGAATATGTCTAGTTTGATAATTGAGGTAGTATATAATTGGACACATGCAGGTACCTGACTTGCACAAGAAGTAAGCAGTTTCCTTGAATGTACGATCTAGATACAGGAATCTGAGCCAATTTCATTTACACATGTCCACAGCTAAATTCTTCCTCCTAAAGTGTACTGCATAGTTTCATGTCTCTGATGTAAGACACATTACACATACTCATTTTGGAAAGGAAAGCCTGACCCTTTATTAAACTGATTAACTAGCACACCATCATAAATCAAATATGTGCAATTAAATGATCAGGTCTTATGCCAGAGTGTTCTAGAAATGTATATTGCTGGTTGTTAGTCACTTTTATTTTAGGAATAACTATTGAACTTTTTTTCAAAATGAGTATATACCAATTTTTAAGATGTCTCTGTTGTCACTGTTAGGAGTAAAAGCTAAGGAAACAAATGAGCACTTCTTTTTTATAATTTTCTTTACTTCCCAAAAGTGTGTATTATGTCCTGTTGGCTTGAATATAATAATAACGACAATACTGAGGCAGTTTCATTGTTCTGTATCTTCTTCTTCTAACTCATCCCTCCTCCTCACATGACCTAACTTCCAGGTTCCCACCACAGCTGCTTTTCTGCAGGTTATACAAGCAGTTGATTTTTCAGTTCACAGAAGAAGGGGAAGTTGTGCCAACAAGAGTGGCAATAGTTGTTTGGAAATATGAATTCAGATTTCCTCCAGGTGAGGGACGAACACACCAACATGTTCTTCACTGATTACTTGTCTGAGAGGGCAGAAGCTAGACAATATCTTCATGGATACAGAAAGTGGAGAACAACTGCAAATCAGAATCTTTTTATTGATTTAGCAAATCAGCAGAAAATGAAAAAGAATGCACTCCTTTCTACTCCCCTATCTGTCCTTGGACTTCTATTGTCTTTGTTTGTTTATTTCTGTAGACTTTCTGGCTATGTCAAATCATTCACACTCTAAGTTGTCTCACAGTAGTATTTACACACTACATTTCAAATCTGAATAGGTGCATTGCTTTAAAAGTTTGAATTCTTAAAAAAATGTTGTACTTTATCGTGAAGGTTCCAAAATCTTAAATATTGTTTTGTTTCTGTTTTGAGTCTGCCCATTTTATAAAACATCACAGGGGCACTAGCACAAGGTATCTGATATCTGTACCAAGTATCATCAAGTTATGGGAAGTGGGGTCTGGAATATTCTTTCCAGCCCAGTGTGGTGGCCTCAGCTGAATTACTAGAGATTAAAAATGCACCTGATCTCAGAGCATGACTCAAAAGCATTTATAAGTAGATATTAAAATAAGGTTCATTCATGCCCATCTGGCTAGTGTGATAGAACATGGAAATGATATAGAAAGTGATGAAACAGAACATATATGTCATCAACTTCAATTTTATTCTGAAAGATTTCCAGATTTTGCAGAGCGTGAATTCACAGCTTCCGCATAGAGATTTTTCCTTTTTTCGTGTGTATGCATGTGGTATGTCCTTAGAATTCAAAGAAGGCTTATGGACTGCCTTTAAGCTATGAACAGCAGCTGGGACAACTTGTCTCAAACCTGTTTGTCCTCCCTTGCAATATGGAGAGCCATTGCTGAAGTTGAGAAAGGAACAGGGAACATTGCAAGACATGTGGTAGTCTTTACTAGAAGAGTAATTTATTGGTAGCCTATGTCTCTTGTCTCTAAGGCACGCTCAGATTTCATGTCTGTCAACTTCAGAACATAAAAAGGATGTAGAACAGTATCACATGCTCCTCCTCATGTGCTTTCATGGGAACCTTGACCATACGGTTTAACTAAGTGTGCCTTATTTCTGATATTAGTTCTGGTCAAATAAATGCAAGGGCTCTGCCTATTCCTTCCTCTACTCTGTTTCTTTGCTTTCTCTTCTTCTATGAGATGAAGCACCTACAGGCTAATAACACCTTGGCTTTGTCCAAAACCCAGAAAACAGAACAGCTCTGATGTAATGATAGATAGATAGATAGATAGATAGATAGATAGATAGATAGATAGATAGATAGATAGATAGATAGATAGCACCAAGGAACTGTTGCACAATTCAATTAGCTATAGAGATTAACTACTTTATCCATTTCTTGGTTATGAGTAGTTTGAAATTCTGCAGTATTCAGTGTTATGCAGTGGTCCAATTCATTTAACCCTAAGGAGGGTTGGACTAGATGACCCACAGAGGTCCCTTCCAACTCCTACTGTTCTGTGATTCTGTGATTAAGTTCCTAGTAAATCAATGGGCAGATTTTCCCCCAGTTCAGGAACTGCAAAGATCATTCCTCAGTTCATCCTGTGAACCTCTGTAACATTGAAATGAGGACTGAAGTCAGTGTCAGTTAAGATTCAGTTTGCTTTTTTTAAGCTACAAAATACAGCCTTTGCATTACAGAACTCTGTGACAAGGTTTAAAAATACACTTCTGAACAGAAGTTGTGCTATCTCCCTGCTTGTACCCCTAATTGTGCTGTAATATAATGTACTTTAACAAAATTCTCAGAAATATTCTACTAGTGCATGTTGGAAAATTCAAACAGACTGGCTCTGCCATCTGCTACTTCTGATAAGAGACTCATGTGTCTGTTGAGCAGGTAGTGGAGAGACTGACTCAAAAAAACAGAAAATAATGAAACACTGAAAACATGCTGTATGTCACAGTTACTTGTGGACATGCATCATCTAATTGGGGGTCAATTCAATGTTATTAAGTATTTACAATGCATTTTGAATTCAATTTGAATCATATATGCGGAATCACATATGCAGAACATTACAAAGTAAACCTATTGATGTAACTTGGCCACTGAACTCAACTCCATCTCTGTTTCAGTGACAAGACTAACAAGAGTAAGTGTAACTGTGAAGTAACGCTTATCTCACCTGTGTCACTCATACCACAATAACAAAATCCTCAGTCTGCTGGTTACACAATTAAAACAGCATAAGGGTTACTTCCATAATTACAGTCTGTCCTGAGTAAGGATGGCGTGCAGTTACAGTGTTCTCTGGGCAAACATAGGAATGACTCATTCCTTTTTTTTTTTTCCAGTACCAACAGGAAAGTGCTGCAGTTCTGATCTATTTCAGAACATGACTATTTTCCTTTCCTTTCAGGGCTGATACACAGGTCACGGCATTGAAAGTTTGGCTTTTCCTCAGTTCTGGTTTGCTGGTTGCAACCTACCCAGTTTGCTGGTTGAAACCATGGTAGGCATGGTTTCCGTTTCATGCACAATATTACAAAATCATAGAATAACATATTCATAGAATAGTTTGGCTTGGAAGGGATCTTTCCGGGTGGTGAAACGTTGGAACAGGTTGCCCAGAGAGGTGGTAGATATCCCATTCCTGGAAACATTCAAGGTCAGGCTGAGTGGGGCTCTGAGCAGCCTGATCCAGTTGAAGATGGATCTGTCATTGCAGGGGTGTTGGACCAGATGGCCTTTAAAGGTCCCTTCCAAAACAAACCATTCTATGATTCTATGGCCTCACAAGGGATCACGGGAGGCTGGAAAAGGACCTGTCATAGGAGAAAACAAGAAGAACAAAAGGCAGGAACTGTGATGAACTGCAGGAGTGGATCCATAAGGGGAAAGATGAACTGCAGAGGAACAACTCCAAGTTGGGTAGCAGTAACATTAACCTTTTGTTTGAAGTGACTCACAGAGAGGGAAAGCCCACATGTGAGGCAATGTCCTCTTCAGTGGTGTAGGACTCCATTCAGGATGAAAGGCAGCAGGCCTGGGAAAGGGTAGACTTGAGGGCGATCTGACTGAGTGTTAGATACTCCCCTGCATGAGGTAAGTAATGCCAAAAGGACTACTCTGAAATGTCAAATAGTAGAAATATCACAAGGAAGAACTCTGGGCTAGTGAGACTCATCAAAAAACTATAGTCAGGAAAGCTTATTCTTGACAGCTCTCAATAAAACCCTTCCATCTGCTTTTTGTTCTCCCTTGTCAATCTCTGGAAGTCCAGTCTTCCTCAGTGGAGTAAATCAAGCAGTATCTCTCTCCAGGCTGGATGGAATCTTTATGTAGATCTTCTTCCTTTTGCCTGACATATTCTACCAGCAACTTCCACTAATTGATTTTTGTTTTTGTCTTCCAGGGACCTGGCTGTGCCCTGTTTCTAGATGTGCCTAGGTTTCACAGTCTTATCTGAACTTTTTATATACTTTTCTGAAGTTTACACACCTGCTTAGACCTTACCCCCAACCGTATAAATGTAGATAGATTTTCAAATCTGGCATGATAATTTCAAAATAAGGTTGATAAACCAGAAAATGTTACTGATGAAATGTAGTTTGAAAAATAAAAATCCAAATATTGAGCAGACAAACCACTCTTGATTAAAACTAAATTACATTTTCTGCAAAGTGCTATAGTGTGAAATGTCAGTAGCTATAGTCTTATCTCCCTTACTTACGTTCAGTGTGTGTTAAAAATCCAGAAACAGGTGTATTAAATAAGTGTCCATGTTAATACTTTGGCAAAAGAATGTTAAATTAGTGCATCAAAGTGATCTTATAATAGTGATAAACAATAGAGAACTTGCTGTAGGAGCAATGAAGATATAAAACTTTTAGGTTGTTTTTCTGTACCCTATTGAATCTTCCATGCATTAGATCGAGAAGAAATCTGATCTATTTTTATGTGTTGAACTAGCTAGCCCACTTAAGAGCAATATAGTTTGGTTACTTGCTCCTCAAGAAAAGATGTTTCGCAGGGTGGGTGAGAGCCAGTACCCATTCAATCCACTCAAAGTTTTTGATGTGTTTTCTTGTCTACTCTACATCCCCATGTTCAATGACTGCAATAATTGACAGAAGAATGCTCCAGGACCACTGATCAGCTTTGTACAAACTGAAAGTTCTTTACGGTATGAGAAAGGATTGCAATTATTCGTGAATTTCTAACTGAAGGATATCTCACTGCAAAAACCTCATTCATGAACCACCATCAACTTTTCATGAAGTTCGTCAAAGGCAAAACTTTAATAGACACAAGGAAGAAAAATACCTGCTGAGTTTCTATAGAACTCTAGTCCGCTTTAAGGCAAAGCACAGTGGAGAAAGAAGCACACAGTCACAGGTACAGTACGCATATTGTTAGCTGATGAAGGTATTAATGTCAAAAACAAATTCCTGTCAAAATATGATTTCTTGCACAAGCACTTCTGGTGTCTTCAAATTTTGAAAGTCCATTTGCTGTGAGTATAGTATACCATTGCCGTCTTTTTTTGATGGATCACAAAAGATTCAAACAATTCCTTTCCTGGATTATTGCATCCACATATGCTGATGTGTCAAAAACAGAAGCTTGACAGAAACTCTCCTTGACAGTAAAGCTTGGTAAAGGCATAGTTTTATATGGACCTGGAAAACAGAGTAATGTTAATTGTCTTTTGGAATAGAAGTTACATATTTTAAGCAATCAGACCAAGTTTCACATTTTATGAATATTTTACGCTGCCGCTACATTCAGGCAAGCTGATGTTCTATGCAATCTGTGTTATGGGAAATTTCTCAGCTTCACTGTTTTGGATCACTTTTTTGGTTTATACATCCTCCTCAAAGAGAGCAGATACTTTGCGGATTTCAGTCTTCCTTTTGATAGTTCATCCCCTACATAGTGGAAGTATAAAAGTAATTTTTACTATGGTGGATGTGACAGAGCCTGCCACACTTTCCGTTTTTTCCACAAATGGATTGTTCTTGAAGTAGTATTGGGAATGACCCCAACCAGTGGATCTTTCAAATAGCATTCTTTTGACATGTGTGGTCCAATTTATACCTTGTAGATAATTGTGCCAGGCTTTCTGCTGACACAGGAACCATCAACAAGTCATTTTTTCTTGGTTTCTTTAACGTCTTTGCAAAAATTGTGAAGAGTTAGACAAGCACCTCAGTACCTGCTTATTGAGAAGCTATGGACACATCTGTAATAACCAATATTGCCCTTGGTTATCACCCTTGGAAATGGGCAATTACTTTTCTTTTTAGCACTACTCTCCAATATAATGAATTGAGGCTTATAATCACCTGAAAAGAACATATTAGTTATCCCTACCACTTATTTTTCTACAAGTTGTCATTACCTTACAAGATCACATACGTCACTTCAGAGAATGCTGTAAACGTTCATCCCTATGTTGTACACACACAATCAATGAATAGTAAACTACAGTTTCTATAGCTATAGTAAGTGGTCATTATGTGTAGATGTATTAAAACAGTGGTTTCTTGTTTAAATGTATTTAATTATTTACAAGCATACGCAGAATATTTGTTTACATAGTTCCTTTCTGTATATGGGGAGCCCTCCTGGCAAAGTTAAACACCTTTACATGCATAAAAAATTACCTATTTAGATTTACAGAGCTTCATTAAATTATTTATAATTACCTTCCTCATTCCTTTTTGTTATGACTAGTCCGAAACAGACATGCACAAAGGCAAATCTAACTGTGCACTGCATTAATATGAATTAATATTCCAGGAGGCCAGGATTATACACCTTTCACATATTTTTCCCCTGTGGAGTTTACTTAGTAAAATCATGAATCACACAATTTCTGATAATACAGTAAGCAATTCAGAACATTTCCTTTTCATAATCTCATGCCATTTTTTTCTATTTCAACCTGAAAAGTAAGGAACATAACGAAGAGAGGGATATAGCAGGAATAAAAGATATACATAAATGGTACAAAACATGAACTATTTTTTCATTTATTACTTTCAAAAAGTATTCCACTGGGGTGCCTGGAGTTTTGCAAAATTAATGTATCTATTAATAAAAGGCAGCATTTACTCTATTGCAAATTATTTATAGTCATCGTCTGTATTTTGTAATGTTTAAAAATCTGTTACCTTGTGATGTTTTAAGAAATGCATTCATTTCTTTGTTTAGAAAATGTGATAAGATCACGGTATCTTTGAATTCAAGACACATGCTGAACTTTATATTTTTACTCTACAGCTGTTAACTAAAATTTCACAAATTTGTGGTTCAGGTCCTAATTTTAGTATGCATATCATTCTGAATTGAACATTCCAAAAGTCATTTCTATTTGATATATGATATTTCTACAGTTTACAGCTTCTGAAACTGAAGGCATACAAGTTCAAATTTGAATACAGTTCTGCACATTAAGGATCACCAAAGCAGCTGAAGTGGGACTGAATAAGACTTCTTTCTCAACACCATGTTTGAGTATCAGAACTGAGTATTAGGATAGCATAGGGAAGCAAAGGGGACAAAAGTGCATTATTGTGTAAAACACTACCTTGCATCAACCTGTCTATGGTAACCATGTTTATACACTTGTGCATGCATGCTTTACCTATGTGGTAAACACAAAGTAACCAGTGTTAGGGCAGACTACAGAGAAAAGAGGGCTAAACTAATTCAAATTATGTTCCGCTTACTTGAATAGACCAGTTCACTTGGACAATTATTGTGGATCAGCTGTGCCTAAAACCTTAGCTTTTTCTTGAGTTGATCTTCTGTTATACGTCTCCCAATCAAATATTAGCTCAGCCAGAGAGACAGAAAGTGTTATTCTGTTCTAGCTGTTAAATCTTGATATGAGAGTGATTGTCACCTGAGTTGTAATGGATATGTGCTAGAACAACTTAATGGGAGTGATGTGGGGAATTGAAAATTAGTTCGATTTTGCTATAGCTTTAGTTTAATTTTGTTATATAATTTTGCATCTATGTTAAAGAAAGAGTTAAACACTGTTATTCAGTTTAGTTCTGTTCTTTTGTAATCTTGCTAACAAGGACTGTTGTG
>Ga0065711_1034009_pt1 | contig 24438 bp, 11 predicted proteins | sample Hoacrofraction12_FD_59098 | JGI IMG/M metagenome (GOLD analysis project Ga0065711, IMG submission 59098) | Hoatzin crop microbial communities from Cojedes, Venezuela - Epithelial fraction 12 v2 (version 2) | ecosystem: Host-associated > Birds > Digestive system > Esophagus > Crop | place...
TTCTTTTCTTTTCTTTTCTTTTCTTTTCTTTTCTTTTCTTTTCTTTTCTTTTCTTTTCTTTTCTTTTCTTTTCTTTTCTTTTCTTTTCTTTTCTTTTCTTTTCTTTTCTTTTCTTTTCTTTTCTTTTCTTAGAGAGATTATATTCATATTTATAAAATAATCTATAAATGCAGGAATGCCATGGTGTGGTTCTCTTCAGTACATGTGAAAATAGCACTTGACTTTAAAAAAGACAAAACAATGCTTTTTTCCTGAACATTCTGAGGCATCCTACCTCTGAAGTTCAGGGATAAGCGACTCTAGTCTTTCGCCTTCACAAGAAGACCCTTGTTTTAAGAAGACAAACATTAAAGGACACAAAATGCTGTCTTGTTAAAATAGATGAAAAATCACTGGTTTTATTAAAAGAAATATATACACGGATCAGCAGTTTTCTTTTTGTCTTCGTACATTTAGATCCAGTAGTTCATAAAAGGACTGACCCAAAACCATTGAAATCAATGAAAGTATCTCTTGACTTCCACAGGCTTTGGACCACACCCAGTGTATGCATTCATGGCTTCAAAGTAGGAGACCCATTAAAAAAATGCACTTCTTGGTGTCTAACGCTACAGCCTTTTGTGTTTTCATTATAACAATTACAACAGAAGATCTTTGTGCCAGATGTTGGGTCACTCACGAGAAACATCTGTTACCAGCACGCAAAACCTGGCTGGATCAGGGCCATTAGGAAAAATAAACAAAAATACATTCTTTGTTTTCGTTACAAGAATTATTGTAATTCTCCCAAGAACATGATCTTTCCCCACAAGAGGAAGATTTTGTGGTCCGTATACGCTAAAACCTGAAGACGTGAAATCAGTGCCAGAGAGAGCTTTCCTAGAAACTTTCAGACTCATTTGGATGTGGCCTGAATCAAAGCAGAGAACCAGCTTCTCTCTTCTCTGACATAATAAATTTCTCTATTCTGTTCTGTCTGAGGGTAAGAAATTAGCTGCAATAGAAGTTGTGCATAGGATAAGGGTATACACAATTTTTCCTCCTCTACTTTTTTCTTCCCTTTTTCTTTTCTTTCTTTTTTTTTTCTCCTCCTTGGGAAGCCATGTGGACTGGGCTCTATTTCAAGCTGTTTAGATTGCTAAAAGTTTAGTTAGAAGTTAGGTCAGGCTTTTAGGTGAAAGTCATGTGTCAAGTCAATTTTCAAAGGCTAACAGCCAAAGTGCGCACAAGGTAGCCATGTACCCCAGCAGTGGATGGGAATCAGTCCCAGTGAATTTGCTCTTGGCAGATTTGTATTTGTACTGGTTTGTGCTAGCGGGAGAGCTGTGGCCTGGGACACAGACCGGAGGTCTTCTCTCTGGGAAGGGTCATGTGCTGAGCAGAAAACTTGGGGCCATGCCCAGCCATTCTTAGTAGCTGAGCTCACACATGCAGAAGATCTCTGAGAGGAACTCCCAAAAGTATCTGGACCGACTGAGGGAGAAAACCTAAATTCTCTGCAACGGAGCACAGCTATTGTGCTACTAAAATATCTTTAAAGTGATAAAGGAAGGTGGAAAGTTCAAAAATAATGATGACTGCACAGAGACTGCAATTTCAGCAACAAGCCCAGTGACTATAATTAAATGCACTGGGGTTAGTGATAATGGTGGAACACAGCCAAGGGCTCCAATAGGGGTAGGATAAGGCCTATTTGCGGAAGGGGTCAGAAGGAAAGGCCTCATGAGGATTTTTCATAAAAAATGTTGGAGAGAGAGGAGTTTGGTGAAAGCGAAAATTTATCAAAATATGTAGGTTTTTCACATGAATATATTGTTTTCTTCTGTGGAAACTGTGAATTTGCAGATCAACAGTTATTCTTAGATCAAAGGTGAAATTTCTAATTATACAATTAAAAAAATATTAAAAACTCTGGAAAAATCAATATTTTAATGGCATCCTCTTCTTTTTTACCCATATTTTACCCAACCCATATATGGTCATGACATTTTTCCCAGCTGTGCCCCTACCCCACCTTCCTGTTTTTAGTAAAGACCATGGGTTTGTTCTGACACAAAGTAAGGAAAACTGGCCTCTTGTATCAGTTGCCTGTTATAGTCTTGGTGTTGGTGCTGTACACACAGGTAAGAGATGGACAGAAATGCAGTTGCTGTTCAGAACCGCGGGAGAGAGGAAGTTTAGGGGAACATTAGCCTGTTCCTCTTCATCCGTGCATTTGCCTGTGGAGCACATAGCATGCACTGCCCACGTGGGAGGCTGCAGATGTCAGGCCAATATTTTTCATGACCTGTCTCAGCATTGTTCTCCGCAAAGACCTCCGGGGTGATACTGTGAATCCCCTTAGTGAATTTTGCTTTTTCTGGCTGACACTGGCTCAGTACAACTTGCCTGCCTGGAAGGTCCTGGTCATATAAGGGAAGGAAATGTGGACGGTCACAAACCTCATCCTACTGGAATGAAACAAAAACATGCCTCTCTGGGAACACCTGTTACTGGTTTAAATGTCTGTTTACACTTACCCTTGAAACAAGCTGAAACTCAAAACAGGGTGGAGCTTGGAAAAGAAAAGACAGCTGAGAAAGATCTGTCCTGCACGGGGTGAGGATTTTCAGTCTGCAAAAAAACAGAACTCAGACAATACTGTCTAGTGGTCTCTTGATGGGCCAGTAGGAACCCACGCCATAGAATACAACTTTTGTCTAATGTCAAGCCAAATGCCCAACAGGTGTAAATTCCTATAAATCATTGGAGCTTTCCTTCTTTATGTTGTGTTGCTCTGTGTTGTGGGGCATACAGACAGGCCTCTGTTTGGACTTTTTATAGGAGGTTAGAGATTCTTTGTATGACCTGCCTCCTGGTTTTGACATCTTGCCATTGCTGCTTCGACAAAATTGACAAGTCTGAATTGCTGCCTTTAATCTTTTTTGGTCTCTCATTACCTCCTGCGTGCTCATGCTCATGCTATTCACTGCCCTGTGTTGCTTTCATCCCTCCCACTCATAATCAAGCTCGTGAGATACATCTCCTAAAGGTAAAGCTGATCTTACATCAGCCTGTCAATGTGATGGCTTCACAGTTGCATGATCGAAAATGTCCCTTGTTTTCTAGACTCTCCCTGACAAGTCTGCTGCATAACCCCCTTAAAAGCAGAAGCAGATGTGCTGACCGTAGCCAGTGCATGTGCCCTGATCAAGTACAAGCTGCCAGGAGTTAGTCATTCTGATTTGGAAGAAAAATCATTGTTTACACTTGCAAAAGGGTAACTTTATTGTTTTAATTATGCGTGTTTGCAGGGACATGTGCAAGACCCTTTGCCACTGGTGTATGCTGTTTTGAAAGGATCGCCTATGACTGATGATGGCAATACTTAGTTTCTCCATCTCTGCTCGGCTCTGCTAACCTATTTCTTTATTTTCTCCTGAGTGTTAACTGTTCTGCCTTGAACATATTTTGAGAGTTAAGAACTGTAAAAAAACTGCTGACTTTTCTCTGCCATATGATAGTTTCTTGGAATCTCTTGGCAGCCTGGGTTTATCTATTTCTGATACAGATGAACTGACTGAGCTGAAATTATCATTTTTTATCCTTACCTATAGGGCGCATTTTCTCCCCAAAATAGTCCGGAGTCCAGGTAATAAAGGTAGGTTTTTGTGCACACTGGATGAAATGGATAAAGTTAATTCTTACAGGGCTTTGGACCTGTCTTTAAAAAGAACAGGTGCACAAGAAGTCTGCTATCCAGTGTGGCTAAAGGTAACACAGAGAAAAAACCTTAAAGATAGAACAATTTTTCATGATTATTTCTAGGGGAAAATGGATTTAAGAGTTTTACTTCTCTGTGTAGGTCTTGCAAAACATTTGTATGGCATTGCACAGCCCAAACAATGGTTTAGAATTTACAGATACCCTAGTTTTTAAAGGTGGGGACACAAAGCAGAGGGTAAAAAAGAGCATCATTCACACTGTTTACAGCTTAATTCAGATTTGCATTGATCTTTCCTTTGACTTGTCACCTGTATAATACAGGAAAAATGGCACACTATGAGACACTGCTGGTCTTCAGATATTAGGACTGCAAAACCTCATTGCTCCACCGACAAGCTCCAGAGCAAATCTTTACCCATATCGTACAACATATCATACTTGGTTGTAGCTGCAATCAGATGACTGCAGAGAGGGTCTGGTTTTTCCATATCTGACAGTTGAGAGAGAAATACTGTATGAATCTGAGGTCTACACAGCACATGCCCAGCTGGCTAACGTGATACTGTAGATTAGGACTTCAATAGAAGGTAAAACTTGAATTTTCCTTACCTAATAACAATACTTATCTTGGTACCAGAAACATTGTTTCTGCTCAACTTTCACTTGTTGCTGTGATTTCAGGGCACTCACAGCTACAGGCACATTGCTATGGCACACAAAACACAGGTTGAGAAAGAGGACAAAAATTCATAATTACAGCTTTTCATTAGGCTTGTCTTGCTTCTTACAGATCTCATGAAAATACCAGAGGCAATCTTAAAGAAATTAAAAGAAAAGCTCACCCTGAATTTAGTTTTATTCAGTGCAGTCGTAGATAATGTCCAAAACCTATTTCTCAAGCTGTGGTCTTGAACTTTGATTAGAGGTATGTTAACATTGACAAAATAATGGAATGGTAGGAAGTAGAGATTTTATCAAGTCAATCTGCAAGTGAATGAATAAGCGCTTTCCTGACAAGCAGTCAGTGCCTCAACAGTTTCGAAGGGTCTTCAAACTGAAGCATTTAAAAACCAGACAGAAAAAGTGATTTAGTTAATGTTGGAGGTGAATTTTAGACAAAGCAAAAGTTTACTAAATGCTACAGAGGATTTTGTTTCAGCACAAGCAAGATAATAGCTTTAAGTAACAAGCTTACTGATCACATAACGATACAGAAAAAAAGACATCACTGATGGAAATGTGTAGATGCAGTTGGGGAAGTAGATGCTATTCACTGTATAAAGGGTGTTAAAAAATTAATGAAAAGGGATATGAAAATCTGAAATGCCAAGTCCTTCAGATAAGAGCTTGTTCCATAGAAGTGGTGGTAACAAATACTGATATCATATATATTACTTTTCCTTTTGATATTCCTCTTCCTGTTAAAAGGATCAAAACAGCCACCACTGTAGCACTTTAACAGTTTAGTTCCAGATGCAACCCAAATGCTAAAAAGTTCATTACACGATTTTCAAACTGTGAAATCATTATGATTTTCACCTGAGAAATGAAGGTGGACATATTGTACAACAGAAGATTTATATGGTAGACCATGCTGTGCTGTTATCTGAAATTCTTATATGTCCTCTCATCCCAGACATGTCTCTTCTGAAATCCCCAAGGTCAAGCCATGGATGATTTTAAGCATTCTATTACACAGGTAGTAAAATGTTGACAGAGCGAGACTTATATGCATAAAGCTGTGTCTCAGAAGTATAAAGGCACATTTCTATGGCACACAGTGAACAGTGAAGAATATTAGGCAATGAATTGTTTAAATTTCTCTTTTAAACCCTAGTGTTTGCTGAAAAGCATTTGGACAGCTGAAATTTGGTTTATTACCTGATGAGCTCTGCTAGCTAAGTCATTAAATAAAGGGCTTTTTTGCCATCATCCGGCCCATAGTGAACAAACAAACAACTCCTCAAGACTCCAGCTCAGTCAGAGTATGGAAATTAACTTTCAGATAGATGTTATAAACAGGTGGACTACAAATTCAGTGTTCAGAAATCAACAATTTGTCACACTTCTTTTAACCAAAAAACTACACCTCTCATTGCAAGGCTGCCGTGTCATGTTTTTATGATATGCAGTGACAGTCTCAGATGTTGCTAGCGAGAAGCAAACACCCGTTCCCTTTGGCCTGACCCAATACTCACTGAAGTCAGAAGAAAATCTCCCATTGATTTCAAATCATAATCAGTATACATAGGGGTTTGAGTATTTTGAATGGTTGCATTTAGTTATGGCATATTAATTATTGCTGTTGTTGATACCTGATGTTAATGCCAGGAAAGAAACTGATGCATAGAACTTCTCAATGGTCGGTCATTAAGCACTATAAACATTTTTAGAGTGACCAACTAGAAGAAACACACCCACATTGCTGACTAAGTAGCATATTTTGGCAATGCTGATCAGATAAATATTTTACTTAAAAAAAATTTTAAATAAACTTTTAAAAAATATTTTGTTTTTTAAAAGGTATAACAGCTTTACTAGCAGCAAAAAGCTTGAAAGAGGCTTTACATTAATTAAGGTATTAAATATTATGGAGGTGATGACTCATTACACTCTTTCTGGCACAAAATATGTATCAGGAAAACATATGCTCATGTTTTGAAAGTCTTGAAAACTCCTTGCTGGAATGTCAGACCTCTTTTGATGAGATCATTTTCTGCATGCTAAATACGTAGAAGTACTAAGCGCAAGTGAAAGGAGCAGATACCAGTCCTATAGAGCATTAGCCAGGGCACAACTGTCAAAATCAACTATTTAGTGTAGTCTGGTTAAATTTTGGATGTAATGTCAAGATGAGGAGTTCAGAAACAGCTCTATAAAAGATCATGAAAGAAAACCTTATGGAGTTCTGGGCTGCTGAAAAGCGCAGATAAACATGTTGGCCTGCAAAAAGCTGATTGCCCTTTAATTCTGTACAACAGCAGTGCCTAAAAATGGTGTTCAGATTCAAGAATCACATTTGGCTTTATGGCAGCTATGGGACCCTTTTTGGTTTGAGACTATGAAAAATGACAGAGTCTCAGCCAGAAAGGGTGTTATTAGTAGAGCTCTATTTTAACATCTGTAAAAGCATACGGAGAATAGCTTAGAGAAAAGCTAATATCAACAGAGAAAAAAAGAAATTTAACTACGTATATTAACCCATTCATATAAATGTTGATGAACAAATACCGCAAAATCTCCACCCACCAAAATCGTCTCTGGTCTCCCCAGATGGCTTCCCATGTACTGAAGACTCATTATAATAAGAACGGTGATACACACAAATAACCTGTAATTAACATATGTAGACATTAACAGAGTTCTGTTATATGGGTTTAGAGGCTGGTTCCATTGTACCTCATTGTCTCTAGCTTTGGTGATCTTGATTGTCTGTTGGACGTTATAACAACTCTGTGATTAAGAGACTGGAATTATCTACTAAGCATTACTTACGGCATGACAGGACAAAAACGGAAAGATGTGTTTCAGATCAACACTGATGAATACTTTATTAAAGTATGAATAACTGACTGCTAACAAGAACACAGCCATGGTTTCCTCATGAATATGAACCAGTTAAATGAGTAACTCTTCTGTAAGTTTATACTTGGCAAGGCTTGTTCATTAGTCTGCAAGCAAATTCTTTTCTGCATTCAGTGTAGCAGGTCTGAGAAGTTAATAAAATGGGGGTAAACAAAAATTCCACAGAGCAATTCAAGCAGTGAAAGCTAGATTACACTCTTGTATCTTTTGAGACCAAATCTTTTACCTGGTTGCTTGCACTCCATTCCCGTTGATGTCAATAGGCATAGCTAAAACACAATTAAAGCAAAACTTAGCACTGGAAGTTATATTATGTTATGCTGCATTGATGTTTCAAAGTTGTTGATAAAATGCTACAAACTACATATTAAAATACTTGTATTTAAATAATAAGATGTCAGGAGTTGCAAATGCATATTATTGTCACAGTGAAATACTTCCTTCTCCTTCTCTGGAGATATTAAAAACCTGCCTGGACATGGTCCTGTGCAGCCTGCTCTAAGTGACCCTGCTTTGGCAGGGGGGTTGGACTAGATGATCTCCAGAGGTCTCTTCCAACCTCTACCATTCTGTGATCCCACGTGATTCTGTGAAGATAAAAAGGTTCTTGCAGTACATGTCCCTAGCATGAGGGTTTATAATATTTTAGGTTCTCACAACTTTACTGAGCACAGATCTAGAGATTGGCAAGGGCACAGGTCAGCAGAGCCTTATTTGCATCTCTGTTTCTTCATAGGAACTCAATTCTCTCTCATTTTAAATCACTGTAGTTGTTACACACATTTATATACAAAAGAAACCCCTTTTGTTTTTCATGCAGTAAGATTTCATTAGCCAAGATCAATGACCTAAGTGATGAGAAATCCAAATATATTTTTGGGAAATGAAACTTCTATCCCACTTTCCTGAACTACTCTCTGGGCTCACTGACATAATGAAAGTTAGGACCTTTTTTTTTATCTCCCCATCCTTATCCACCTAAATTTTATTTCTAGTCATTTCTGATACTCTCTGTTTCATAAAAGTTACACACTCTTCTGCTGGCTGTCCCACTTCCTAGCTGTGTCACTGCCCTTTTAATGAAAATTCTGTAGTTGCTCTCTACTGTGTGAGTGATCAACATGCTCAAACATTCCCATGAGCTGTACTGCTTCTTGGTCATTGCTGATCTACCAACAAAAATATCTCTTTTAAATACAGCTCATAGAACTTTGTTGAGCTGGTGTGGTAGCAGTGAAGGACAATGCTTTGCAGTCATCACTCACGCCACTAATACCTTTCCTCAAGCTTTATTAAATGAATCATGGGGGTGTTCTAGTACTGACTCAGAAATCATCCCACTTCCTTACACAATTCATTGATATTTGATGGCTAATCTATGAGTGATTTTTTTAATGAAAAAACTTGACTATAGAAGCAGGAAAAAAGCTCACTCTAATTCACTTGTCAGAAACCATGCATTCCTGTCCTTAAATAAGATTTTTTCAAGTTGTTCTTTTTTATAACTCCCCAAACAGGAACAGTATTAACAACCTTTATACCCAGAAGTCATAAAGGTAGTTTGCTGGAAAGAATGTTTTAAAGATAATTAAATAGATGTGGGGTGCACTATTAACAATTAAACAAGGAGATTTCACTTGCAAAGAAAAGTCTTTTAGATCGCCTGTTTTGTAAGAAGACAGGCGAGAAGGTGCTAGTCAAAAAGTTGTTTTTGTAGGACACTAAAGTATGTACCTTGAAGTTTTAGATGTTCTCTAATGAAAATTGGCAAATATTTCACTGTTGATATAAACCTTGATATTTATTGATTGCTAGGAATATTGTATAACTGTAAATATACACTCTTAGGGCCAGATCCAGAAAAGATGGCTAGGTGTACGAAGAATGATTTAGGCAGGATCTGGACACTTCAATCTAACAGACCAATCCACAAGACTTACAAGAGGTTACTTACTCTTTGTTGAATACTTGTGGAAAGCCTGAGGTTGCACAGGCATGATGCTTTCCTAAATTATGTAGTTTTCCTCTACGTTATTCATTGACAGAGGCTCCAGGGCTAGCTCTGACCTGATCTAACATATCCACAAAGAATAATGAAGAATTGTCCAGAGATGTTAATTTGTGCCTCGATGCAGTGTAGCCGTGTTAGCATAGCTCTGAAACACAAATAATAAGCCCTGTTTTTCAAAAGGGTGGATTTAGGCTCATTTATGTGTTGACATAACCATACTGTTTCCAGTTTGGATGAGGCACAGCTAAAGCTAGCTTGGAGGTCCATGCACCATGGTATAGTCCGTGCTGCAAAGCAGAAACACCACTAGCATGGCTGAACTGAGTATTACTGTTGGAAATCGTGATAAGTGGACGGACATTATCAACAACAATACAAAAATCAGTTTTGTGACAAAAAAATAAAAAAAAGAATGTTTGCCAACCTAGATGCAGACAAATGCATATTCCTTGTCTGAGGTACAGAGTATAAGCATGGCCACAAGCATGGCCAGCAGGTCGAGGGAGGGGATTCTGCCACTCTACCCTGGATATAGACTGGATATAAGGAAGACATTTTTTACAATGAGGGTGGCGAAACACTGGAACAGTGTGCCCAGAGAGACAGAGGAGGCCCCATCCCTAGAAGCATTCATCATCAATCTGGACAGGGCTCTGAGCAACCTGGTCTTGTTGAAGATGTCCCTACTCACTGCAGGGGGCTTGTGCTGGATGACCGCTAAAGGTGCCTTCCAACCCAAAGCGTTCTATGATTCTATAATTCTATATTCTAAGCATTATGTAGTGTACTGTAATTATTTAAGTATTGCCCCACTAGTGCCATAAAATAATGGACTGGTAGAAACAGAAAGCGATAGCTGAAAAAATGCTGATGTTTCTCCTTCAGTAAATCACAAACACTTTATAGATTTTCATTGTAAGCTTTGCCTTAATTACACTTTGAAAAAAATAGACAAAAATCAAACTTATTCTTTAATACAAATTTGTAAGAGAACAAATGGTGACGCTTAGAATCTGTGGATTTAGAAATCTTACAGGTTTTCTCTTGAAGATGGTCCACAGTCTTCGAAATAAACTGATAGCCCCTTTCAACATATCTTTCCTACTAGTTTTTATTTTGTGGATCTCTGGGAAATGTAGTTTGCTCTGACATCATCACTGATAGACTTAACTTTGTTACACGTGGAGTCATGTTCCCTAAGAAAATGTTCTGAAGGTCAGCAAACTGAAGAAAGTAATATATTCCTTTCCGTTACATACAGAACCCTTAGAAGTACATGTGTAGATAACAAAAGTAAATTTTGTATTCAGCTGTTACTCTGCAGCCTTGCCTTTTCCCTCCAAGAGAAGGTCTGCACACAGATCTGAAAAGATCGCACCATCTGCTCTTCACAGGTTGTGAAACGAGAGAGTGCTTTTACTTAAGTTTAAAAGGACGGCTGATGAAAATCTGTGTACAGCTGTTCTAGGACTTTGTAAGTGTTTGTAATTTTAAACATTAGAGTGCTCTGTACTCAAACCAGAGATAATTTCCTGACTACTACTTAGCTTACAAAAATCTTAACATGTTCCAAACCCAGCAACTCGCAGGCATGCAAATTCCTGGAAGTTATTACTCTTCTTTCCATAAAGAGTACAAAACAACAACAGAATTGAAGCTAATGGTTTAATAAAAAGAATAAGGAAACATCTCTTTCCCACATATCAAACTGTGGTGAAAGTTAATAGTTCACTTTAACAGCTTTGCAGCACATAAAGGATGAAAAAGTCATAAAAGTTTCCTCCTTTCCAAAAAGAAGATATTCATATGGATAGACAGATGTGACACGGGGACCATAAGAGACCTGAGATCTTCAAAAGGAGCACTTGGAGACTAGTCTGGATACTTTGGAGTGAAAATAAAATGGTAATAGATGTACGCTTCAGTAATTGAATAACCAACCCAGTTTCAGTGATGAGCAGAACAAAAATTCCAGATGATTCTCTAACTTACAAAAACAGAAATAAGCCAGTCTGGCTCCAAAATTGTCAGCATTTTTCTTCTCTTTGTTCAGGTCAGGTTCTATGAGATCAGAGACAAACTCTTTTGCAGTCTAAATACAACACGAGTTTCATTTATTTTTATTTTTTTTTTCAATATGGAAAATGTTCATAATGGTCTTGCAAAAAAATGTTCACTTGTTCCTGTTCACAAAGAACATTTCTGTAGTCACTAGCTGTCGACTATACTTTGGAACCAGAAAATTCACTAAAAGCACAAGATTAAACAGAGTAATAGTAGCTGTGTTCTGGATTCTTAGAAGCAGAAAAGCCTGTATTCTCTATAAGGAAGATGATATTTCATAGAGATTGATTCAGGCAATAGAAACCATAATGAATACCTAAAATATATTTGACTAATGTTAAAAAACTAGCTTAGATGGCTGTGATGGATAGTGATATAACGATATTTGTGAAAATACCCTGATTTATATTAATAAATTTTTGTGAAGAATTCTGTAAATGTGATCATGCAGAGATCTGTGAGCAGAAGAACAACACAAAGTTAGTATCCTGCATCACTCTGCTAGCCAAGGCTATTCAGAGGAAATGCTCAAGGAAAATGTTGCCATGGTTAAGAATATGTTACAGTGACCATACCTGAATAACCTTCAATGATTTCTTCATCATGCGTAACTAAGCTATCATTTTGGCAACAATAAGGTGACAACACTGAGGTCAGGCTGTCTTTAAGTAGGAAAAGCAGAAAGACAAAAAGGGAGAAAAAAACATTTCCATTTTAACTATAACATCATGTGCTCTTATCTAGTATCAGTTATTTGAGGTTAATGAATATTTAAACTAACAGTGAAGACTAGGTACATGAGCTTGGGCAATAACTTAGGGTATAAATTTTGAGTTAAAACATTGAAAAGAGCTCAGACTAAACACAGATTTCTTTTGCTGCTAAATTAGTTCAAATTAATTGACTTGAATTATGCACACTCTAAGCTTAAGCAGTGCAGACAAGCCTTTAATGGGTCCAGTTTTAGAACCCTTTCTCTCACAGTAACAATCCATATTCCTTTAAATAGTCTTATTTTGCTCATTGGACCTCTAAATGTTAATAAAGTTCATAAAATCAGTACCCCTATGCTAACACAATATAAGCATAGAAATGCTAAACATTAAGTATATTGTAGTTGAGAGACACTATGGTGCTAAACAGGCAAAATTCTCAGAACAGAAATGTGACATCATTTTATCAAAAAGTACTGCCAGGTCTAATTGCAGAGCCATGTTAGGAAGTCGCCTTAAAAGCATGTGCTTAATAATAGGTGGTTATCCATGCAGACATGTTTCAGCACTTTTAGCTCTTTTTGTATAATAAAACGAATTTGCTTAAGTAAACTCCAGTCTTACTTACACAATGCTAAAATGGCACAGTTAGCCAGTATCACACATTATTTCTCTGACTGTTCAGAGGAAGAGCATTTGTTGCATATTCTGAGAAATCACATTTATGGCAGTGTCAAAATATGTAGATCAGCAGCATACACTTATTGCAGAACAATGTTGTTTTTCCACAAATTTTACTATAATGGTGTGAGAGAAAAGTGGGATAAAGTCTTTGGTAAATTAAGAGTCAAATATCACTCATTTTGTGGAAGTACTCATAAGATACCCTATACATAGGGGTTTTTCTAGATACGTAGTTTATGAGCAGCGATATGTAAGTAAAGGATTAAGTTTAACAAAATTATTGTACAGAGTCAGCACTGAAAAATGAATTTTTGGCACACTTCGGACTTTGAAGCAACTGTAACATGGTAGAATTCTGGATCTAATAGAAACAGATATGTCAGAATCTGATTTATACTTTCATTGATCTCAATGGGAACTGAACATATTCAGTGTTTCCAGAATTGATTTCTGACTGTAGACACTGACTAGCGTGATAAATACCACATTTTCTGTGAGATTTTTAACAGAATTCCAATTTCTGCACAAACCATAGAACTTCAGTTCCCAAGGTGCGACCTATCCATCATTTTGATCCTGCACTAGGCAAGCCATTAAATGCATTTTCGCACTAGGCTCTCCTGCAGTCAGTACAGCTCTTAAGGTTTCCTCATGTGTTTAAGTGCTCTCCTAATTGAGGGTCATACTAAGGTTGATTGTTTTCCAAATTATCTTCAACAACAAGTACAAATCCACTGTACTCACATTTTTTTTTATCAGCTAAAAAGAAATAAAGAGCATCAGATTTCTTCTAAAGAAGGTGTTTCTAGATGTCTTTCAGGTAGTCCTTCTTCTGCCACTTTCTCCTACTCTTTGTCCTGCTTGCCGCTAACCAGCCCCAAGCCACTGCCCCTTGCTTCTGCTCTGATCCTACCCACGAAATTCTTTGCAGCTTTCTCCTTGAGGCAGCATCAACTCCTGGATAAAACATAAGCTAATAAACCAAGGAGATAACTTCAGTTGCCCCCATCCTGTATGTTTAATGTTGGATTGTCTTGCTAGTGAGAAATTAGTCCTTGTGGCTCAAAACTCTGTTTCACCCCATGCTCAGAACCTCACCAATGTGTGCTTTTCTACACCCTGACTTGAGGCCTGAGACAAATGCTTCTCTCACTTGTGTTCACTGCTAGTGGGCAGAACTGAGTGTTACCCACCTACTTGCTCCTTCACATATACAAGACTTCTGGTGGAAGCTAAACAAGGTATCACAACAATTTAGTTCATAGTAACCCATTCAACTGAAGGATGCAAGTTCAGGAGAGAGATTGGGTTGATTTCACAGGCTGTGGGTGCACACGGGTTTAGTTTTCTGATGAGCGGAGAGCCTATGCACCTTGTTATGGAGCTGCAGAAGAAAACAGTCCCTGCTGTATTTTCCACCACAGTAAAAAGGACATCCACTTTTTATTTAAGAAGAGATAAGACTAATGTGCTGTCTGTTCATTCCCAGACTTTCAGAGGAAACAGCCTCAAGTTGTGTCAGGGGAGGTTTAGACTGGATATTAGGAAAAATTTCTTCACCAAAAGGGCTATCAAACATTGGAATGGATTGTCCAGGGAAGTGGTGGAGTCACATCTCTGGAGGCTTTTAAAGATGTGTAGATGTGACACCTAGGGACATAGTTTAGTGGTGGTCTTTTCAGTGTTAGGTTTACACTAGGACTCAATGATCTTAAAGGTCTTTTCCAAGCTAAATGATTCTAGGATTCTGTGATTAAACACAGGCACAAAGGTGTCTATCCCTTCCTCTTCCTGAGGAAAAGGACAAGTGACCTAGGGACTGAGATCACTTACATCACCTTCTTTTATGCTGCTAAGCTGGAAACATTTTTCATTTGTTTACATTTTGGACATGCAGCCAATACCACATTTCACAGAAAAGTCAAGAAGCTTTACACAGGACAGTGCATAGCTAAGGGGTTAATAAATGTCATTATCTAATATTAAGGAAATCTCACCTTTAGTAATTAATGTACATGTAGTTAAAATGAGAAGATGGCCTTGCAGTTCATTGTTGCAACAGTGTTTGATTAGTACTTATTCCTTTTTAATAACAAGTATCTTTACCTATTCCTTTTTAATAACAAATGTCTTTCCCCACCACTGATTTAGCCAGGTAGAATGATAAGGTCTCTCCCTAGAAATGAGAACCAGGAATTAGGTGAGTTGGAAGGCACTGGGAACTGCTGATTTAGATTTCTCAAAGTGACTCTTCTCAGAGTTACCAAGGTAAGTGCAGCATAACTCCTGCCTAGTTATCCTTCAACACAGCAGAGTCATAAAGGAAAGGGACCTGACCCCGTGTATTCTGATGACACTTCATTTCTCTTCACTTTACTGGTCTTCTTTTTATACTTGTGGATATAATTTCTAGCACATATTAGAAGTCTCATTAAAAACTACTAAATACAATGGATTGAAGCAAGCCTATTTAGTTTACAGGAGTTCAAATATCATTTTTTTAAACAAAATTGTATATGGAGCTTTTGATTCTCCTCAAATCAGCACATCAGTTTTCAATGCTACATCTCAAATTAACTTCACCCAAAACAGGCTGAAAAAAATGAATTATTGGTTCAGGTCTACTTGGAGTTGGGCTTAACCCGTGAGTTTTTTCTGAAAATTGCAGCAAACCTTTCAATTATCATTGGCCAAATAGTGAACAGCAATGGAAGTGAATCTGTCAGATGCGTGTGTGTTTCTTCAGTTTTACTGCAAATATTTTCCACTCTCCTTGGTGGGCCAACATTGTCTCAGGTTTAACTTCATCATACTCAGTGAAGTTCTACTAAAGAATAAATTGGCTTTTTAATTTTTAACAGAGCATTAAAGGAAACTCTGATTGTATTTTGAAACTCCAGCTCTTTTCTCTCAAAAAGAAAAACAGGACCTAAATATTTGTACAGAAACAATATTGGAGCATCACTTAGCAAACTGTATACTGGTGTGACATTGGGCATGTTTGCTAGTGTAGATTTAAAGTGTTTGGAGAATGTATACATATAACTGAAGGGGGTTTTGGCACTGTCACTTGATATCTGGATTGCAACAAGCACTTCTTTTATTACTGACAAATAGAAAGCATGTGTTTGGCATTATTTATTGTTTTCTGTGGAGCATGTGTCAAGATCTGAAAGTGTGTATTTCACTAGTCACGTACTAAGTTTAGTTGTCATAATTAAGTTGCTAATATCTGGCATGGTAACCAGTCAGTGGGATTCTATTTGACAGCTTAGGAGACTGACTTGACACCTCTGGAAGCTGAGGGGGAGACACTGAGCAGCACACTGAGATAAAAATACCATCACTTTCTTCATGATTCCGACCACATTTTCCAAAGTAGTCATTAATTCTGATCCTTCCATTTCTGAGTGCAAAGGCAGACACTGATCATCAGTAATCTCACTTGGCTAGAGCTATGTTTCAGGCCCCTCAAACTGGGGGATGTTTTGGATATAGTTCTTTGTGTGTATGTAGCTGCTACAAAGGAGATTTTTTTTTTTTAAGAATACAATCAAGATTTCAAAATTTAACATACAGTTTCACCCTAAAATGGTATTTTCAACATTTTTCCCTCTGATTCTGAAGTTCCCAGAAGAACTGGTCAAATCCGAGAATTTCTATTACATGAGAAAATCTCACAATTCAAAATTACTTTAACTTTGCATTGGGTGGAAACAAATTACTTTGGAGCTTTGAAAGAAATATTTCCAAGTGAACTATGCTTTATTTCATTTTTTCTAATTATTATCATTTTATATATGTATGTATGTGTATGAATATTAGAAAAAAATGGTATTTTGAAATGTAAAAACAAAATTATTATTCCTAACATTCAAAATAGTATCTGGCATTTAGCTGAAATTTCAGGCAGGTAAGTGTGCTTCTCCAAAACTTTTTTATTTTGAGAATTTTCTTTCATTTTTCACAAATTTAGATGTCTGGTAGTATTTCATTATGAAAATTAATATGGACTACATATTCAACGTTAAAGTAACTAGCAGGTTGTAAGTGTTGTATACAGAATGAAATCTAGAGTTAAACACTACACTTTGGGAATTTTTCTTTGTCTCTTTGTCTCTTCATAATGTGCTGAAGAATTCAAAGTATTCAAAATACATAGGCATGCAAATGAAAATTTGCTTTACCTTGACCAAATAGTCATAGCGGGTGAGATGATCAGAAAGTCCTTATTCAGCCTCTGTTTTTTCATATACAAATGATAAACATTTCATGTAAGTCAAAATACACAAAGGAAGTATGTAATCTTAGGCTGCATCTGTACTACTAAACAAAACAGGCCAGGGAAGTAGTCTCTGGCCCTGGGGCCAAGTAGCCTGGCACAGCTTGCCTCTGTACAGCTGAACTGCTAGCTGGCAGGAGATAAAACTGCTGAAGGAGCATTTTAAGTAGCATGGATGATTGTGAACCAGTGGTCCAGTCTGTGCCCTGAATCTGTATTATTGACTGGCAGTGACACAGCCTCAGCAACTCATGAAATTTTGCCTCTGCGAATAAGGACCTTGGTACAGTGAGTCAGATATTGAATATTTGATAATTTACATTAAAAAAAACCATCACCACAAGTCTTTAAAGGGCTAGAGCTGCATTAGTATCAAGAAACTACAAGCAAGAGCAGTTTAATAAATAAAGTGATAATGTTTTATTTAAAGTAGTTCTACATTTTCTTGATTTGGAGTGGCAGTCACAACTTCAATATACAAAGCCATATAGATGTGGCTATTAACTTTCAAAAAAACATGTTAAGAATACGTGTCTGTAACTTACACTTCACTAGGAAGTAGTTTAGGATTATGAATAAGCTATGTTATACTGTTGTGTCATGAGTAAGTAGCAGGTAAAGTTTTTAAAAATCAAAATAGGGAGCTGTGTACTGAAAATTGTCTGTCTAGCTGAAACTGGAAGCCATGTGTTTTTGGAGCCTCAGAGCACTCTCATTCTTCTTAGAAGTGAAGTGAGCGAGGGACCACATGACAGAGATCAGCAATGTGATCAAAACCCTCTGTTCTTAACTCCCGCTTCCAGTTACAGTATGTTTTGAGACGTGGAGAAATTTTGCCCACTCATGATGGTTCTTGCCCTTGATGGTCATGGCATGGCTGGCTTCTCTATCGAATCCTTAATTTTTCCCATTTTTTAGTCTTTCTAGGAAAAACAAATAGATTAGAAGGAATACGACAGTGAAAAGTTATCTGGTCAATCATTCTCAGCAATAAATCTTCCGGATGAATTATCTCGGCTCAAGTAGAGTTAATGAACCCCAGCAACTCCTGCATGAGAGGATGGGCAAACTTCTTTCCACTACACTGTTATTCAGGATAAACCGTTTCAAACACAGATCCAGGGCTAAGAGAAGCTTAGGTCCTGCTCCAAGGCAAGCTGGGAGAACCAGCCCGCACGTAAGCAGATGAAGTTATACCAGCCAACATTGAGCAGAGATGGCCAAGGATGTTACATATAGCCAGCCCTATATGACAGTATTGGGAGAACTCTGAATGGGATACAAGACTTGGTCTTAATTTTATCAAGAGATGTATTCCCTTTATCTTAAAATGAGGTACATTTTGCATGGCTATTTGTTCACACCATTTAGGTAACTGGATCTTGCACATAAATCCTGTTTCCAGGTAATAACTTTTATCCACTACCACTAATGACTATTGATTTTTAGCAAATTTTATTACAGTGAGCATAAGCCAGGATCTGTCAAAAGGAGGCACAAGGAGCTCAGAATACTTAAGCACTCCAAGCAGGAGACTTTTTCTTTAAATATTTGTAGTGCTATCAGTCACATTAACATTTTCCAGGCACTCTCACTGCTGGTGCCACTGGTTTAAGGTGCTCAGTTATCTGAATTAGCAGGGCTTGCACAGGTGTGACCGAGGGCAATAATTAGCCCATTCATTCCGCAGTCTGTGCTTCTTTGAGGATCCCTGAGGAACATATTACTGGCAATGGGTATTTGTGGCACTTAATAGTTTCGTGTTCAAAGCTGAATACAATATCTTACTGTGTAAATCTCCCAGGATTAACACTTTGATTAAATCTGGGACTGGACGTGCTCACCAGGGAAGAATGGGGAAGAGTTTGCTTTGTGTCTGCCTGCACTTTGTAAGCCAAAGGAGGGAGAGTGATTTTCCTAGGCTACTGGTTGATCCAAAGGGTACAAACTGTTAGCCCCTTTCCCAGCAACATGCAACTGGATTCATCTGAAAGCTGAAAGCTTGGAAAAGTCAAGCACTGCGCAAAAAGGCATTGAAATGTGGACAAATCCTTCATGTCTCCTTTCTGCTGCTCCAGATGGAGGGTGCTCCGCCTGAGGAAAGACAGTCAAGTTTCACTCACTGCACACTGCCAAACTGGAGATGTCAGCCAGAAATATTTTGGGAAGTGTGCTGCTTATCACAATCCAGAATGCATTATAACATAGTGAAATTATGACTGCTAAACCGTGGAGGCCAACTCTGCAGAGCGACACTGTGAGGCCACCATTCCAGTGTTTAAAAATTCCTGACACACATGGCCTTATCAGGTGGCCTTATTTACATTCAGCTACAGGTGTCTTTACTCGCAGTGCATGACTAAAATGGGTGGAGATACCTACAGAAAAGAACTTTTCTTCATTCATTTCCAAGAGCCACAATATATGACTTCAGTTGGGCAAAGCAGTCTGGGCTAGGGGTTCAGCAGCATTTAGCACTGGCTTAATTGCCCCTGCTGCAACTGACAGGAATTTTTCAATGTTTTGAATGCTTGAAAATTCCATTATATCTGTTCTGATATTCAGCACTTAAATCTATTTGCTCTCTTCACAGTTCTGCTACTTCAGCTAGCCTCCAGATTCAAAACGTGCTTTTGTGAGTGTAAACTTTCTTATAAATTTATGTCTTGTCCTTTGATTCGTCTACAGTAAGGTGCAAGTCCTTGTACAGCTGTAACAATATAGCTTTCCCATGGAGGTATTCTCCTGTATCTAAGGAAGATTGTGGTGTAGGATCTAATGTTTTCATGAAACTTAAGAGTACATCTTATCTCAGCCAATGTCTTCTAAGGTGACGGGCAGAAGAGAGGAAAAGCACATCTGTCACGGAGAGTGACAACAGGATGCCTGCAGTTCCCCAGGAAGCCAGACTAAGAAAAAGCATTTAGGGAAGCTGAGACAGATTTAGCGCGTTATCCAAGATTTTCAAGATAAAATGGGGCTTTTTTGTGAGTTCTGCAGATGGCTCATATGCAGTGCTGGACACCGGCATAGAAGAACAGCGGGAGAAGGTTAAAGATGTGGTGTATGTCCAGCCAATAAGTGATTTTTCCTCCAGATCCCATTCTGTAGGTCTCTGTAGAACTCTGTTGCTTGTGTTTTCCATAGCTGCCCCAGGCATTTGGTTTTGTGAACACTGAATGTTTCCTTTCACTGAAGCAGAACCACAGAAAATTTCAGAATAAAAGAATTTTCTGCAAGAGGAAAGAAAAAAAGAAAAAAAAAAAAGAAATTGAACCTTCAACTTAAATTAAGCATTACTTATCTATTGGATTTGTAGCAAGCAATTTCATACACAGATCCTTGGTCTCAGTGCCCTTCCTGCTCCCTATCTCAGCTCCGCGGGCACACTCAGAGCTGGCATCTCATGTTTCCTGTAATCAGCTTTGGTGAAATCAGCTCATGGCTTGCACTGCCACTGCCAGTTTGCTGCTTTTATTTTTGTTGGATTGCATGTGAGATATTACACATCAGTATGACTAGTCAAGTGATATAACAAGTGAAGTATCATCCAATGAATGCAGGCTTGTACTTCAGCCTGACTAAGCCAGCTGTCAGGGAGAGCAACAGCTGCTGATTCATGAAAGGAATGGAAATATTTCTTTGTTAAATCGGAGCACATCCAGCAAAATCTGTCTTAAATGAAAATGACTGGCTACAGCCATGCATCAAATAATCCCAAGTAGAAGTCTGGAGGTGGGGAGGAGTTTTGCAATTGCAGAAATCTATTCTAAACCAAAAGTTGTAAAGAAAGGGAACATTGATTGTCTGTTTTAATTTCCTAAGATTTATTCAAAGTCCAATGAATTTAACACAAATCCCAACACAGGCAGATGATTCTGCTAGCTCAAATCCACATACAGATCCCCACTGTCTTCTGCATCTGTCAGTTTTCATCTTAGTCCTCTGTATCTCCGTTTCTTGAGGTGTTGCTGTCCCATTCCTTTCTTAAAAGGATAATCACACACACCCTTACATGTCCTCATTTTCACAGACGTAATTGCAGTGTACATAGGTATAGGATCCTGCTAAAAGATGTTCTCCCCAAATCCCTCTTCTTTGTCTTCAAATAGACTCCCAATTTTAAAAGCTGCAATATCAGCAACAAACTTATTGTGGACCAGTACATGCAATGTGAGAAACTTACTAGCATCTGTATAATCCACACAGTAAAAGCTTCCAAAACCAAAACCATCAAAATTCTTGGACCTTCTACAAACCCTTCTCATAATGTGACATTTTTCTCCAATGGCAACAAATGGTCTTATAGAAACTATGGAGATGAAACAAACTAACCGTCATGTACCAGAACAAATTTGCTCCAGCACAGTAAAGGATGGGGACAATCAGTCCCCAGGTGGAGAACATCTTCCATGAAATTCTATCACTGACATCTCAGTCCTGAATGTCAGTGGAAACCTACAGAATAATCTTCTTAAGATGATTCTGGACATGAAAATCATGACTTAGTGGGTACATTAGTTTCATTGTACATATTGATTTCTCTCCTCCAACTAACCACTTCAAAGATGTTATATGATGGGTTAAAAGCATCATTTCTTTGCACTATGAATACCAAGTACATTTTTTTCTCACAAAGCTGATTAATTAAAACAGTTGACTTTTTTTTTTTAATTTAAATTCATTGTATTCATTCTGAAACTGTATTTAGCACTGAAATTTTCTTCTTCTTCTTAGAACTGTAGGCTTGTCTGCAAGTTTGTGTTTCTTTTGCAGCTCTTTCAGTTGGCTTTGTAAAAGGCATTATCTATTAAAGTATTATTTTCCTATTCCACATCAAAAGTCTTCATGACTACAAGTATAGTAACACTCTTTATGCATTTCTTTTTCACACAGTAAAATTATAAAATAACTTAATAATATTTATTTGAGAACTGCCCATCCCTAGAAGTAATAATTACAGGGACCCACATAAAAGCTATAGTTGAAAAACTGGAGGTTCTGGAGATCAGCAGTGATTTACAAATTCAATTCAATTTATTATATTTATTCTATGTTGTCATACAGCAGCACAGGTACATTCAATAAAATTGAGAGATCTTCACGTTTTCTGAAACTGTAGTTTTTCAAAGCTAACCTAGTTTTGCAGTGGTTGAAAAGAGCAGAGCCAGTGCTTTTACTCTTTTAACGTTAATAACATGCTTGCTCACATATTAGCATTCTCCACAGATCGAATGATGGCTCTCCAGTGACTTCTCCTATAAAGATTCCTTCTGCACACTGATAAGAAGTATTATCCTGTTTGTGGGTATTTTATCTTCCCATACAATATTTTCTAGTCTCAGAGGTGTGCCAGTGTTTACAGACAAGTATGCAGAAACCCCTGAATGAAACCTCTGGGTTGAAAAACATCATTGCTGCTTGCTGGAAGTAATACATTTCCTGCTGTTGAAGTATCGTTTCTAGAGCTAAGAGATGTTATGTCATGACAATATTGTGAACAAATTGGGGTTCTTTCCTGCAGTTAGATATAATTCTCTACCAGGAGTTATGTTTGCCCTTGATATTTTTAGGTCTGTTTTGATTTTGCAAGGTTTTCCCCTTAGCAGGTTAGTTAATCTGTGCTACAGAAAATGGATGTGTTGCCAAGTTTCTGTTTAAACAAAGAAGGAAGTGAATATAAGTTTACTCTCTGAAAAGTAAATGTGGGAAACAGTCTTCCGTAAGAGGAGTGATTGTCTAAACTATTGGTGCTGAAATTCTTTCCAGTGAATGAAATTTTTAATCTGTCCTAAAGAGCATAAATGCCTTTTAAAAATAAGATTAATATATTAATAGCCTATTTCTATTATCTCCTCAATATATAGCTGCCTGTTATAATGGTGGCTTTACTGTTCAGTTATCGAACTTCAGTTGGCAGGCGAATAATATATGCCACAATAAATCAGCCCTGTAGTGGTAAACCTTTGTCATAATGAGCATACTGTCTAGTTGCTCAGGGCAGTATTTTACATAGGGTGTTAGTAGAACAAATGTAATAGTTAAAAATTTGCCTGTCTCTTTAAAGAGTGTCTCTCTAAAGAGGTTTCAGGTGTTCTTCAGTGGGACGAAAAGTAGTATTTTTAATACATTAAAGGATAGGGATCTGGTATTACTTGTATAATGGGAACAAAATCGGCTCTAGATAATCATAAAAATATCATATATAACAAATAAGTCTCTTATTAAGAGTAAGGAGGAAAGAATATTCCAGGGACTTGATCTTCAAAAGACAGAAAGTCAAGATTTCAATAAAAACGAAAACTTAAGTAGTCTAACTATCTTTTTTTATGTAATGCATACATGAGAGTCTCACAAACCAGCACAAAATTTATGGCTTCCATGGCTATGACATGTGAGATGGTGAATAAATATACACATAAATAACCAGAAGCCAAAAACTCGTCACTATCTGCAAGGCAAACACCACTGCTTATTACGGATTTCATGTTAAGAAACACAGAAAAGGCCTGTCTCATGAAAGCTGAAAATTTAGATAGAGAGCTTACTCAGATTTGGGATGATTCAGGCTGTACAGACCAAAAGTATGGTGACTGTCTCTGAAAAGATGGTATGTAAAAGAAGCCCAGGGAAAAATTCCTCTCTTAGTTTTGACTCTACTCTTCTGTTGCTGCCCTACTGTGCAGTGTATGCTCTGCCTGGTAACTGCTGATGCTAGCTCCCTAAGTGTAGCCAGGGCCCATCCTGTCCCCATGGGCAGGACTGACGAGTGTAGATGGCTGAATGCAGAAGAAATCCGAATTATTTCTTCCCAAGAAAAAAAATAAAAGCAGCCAGCTAAAATTCGTTTGGTGGTGTTTTGTTGGTTGGGCTCTTCACTTCCATGGAAACAGCTTCTAAGTGTACACTTTGATGTACTCCAAGCTATCAGCATAGAAAGGAAGGCATGTCATATCAGATCCTAGCTGGAATGATTACCTTTCCTGTTTCACCCATGACAATCAATGTTCCTACTTAATGAAGGAATTCCTTCATTAAGACATAATTATCTTCTTCATACATTTTGTTCAGTCATTTCACCTCCTCTATATCTATCCTTAACAAAAGTTTTCAGTGGTAGATGAAATTGTGATCTTTTTTTTCTTTTATAATCGAGATTGTTTATGACAGAGTTTTTATCAGACCAGAGAAAACCAGTACAAAATAGCCCCATGGGTATATTTATCTTATTTATTAACCAACACAAAAAAGAGTGGTCTGTAGGGTAGAGTGCAGCTGTGACAGTGGTGAGGAAGTTTTACAAAACTAGATGATGCTCCCCTCTTCACAGGGCAGAATCCAGGCATTACACTGCATGGCTCTAACACAGGGCTACAAATTGCACCCCCCCCCAC
>Ga0065711_1004240_pt1 | contig 24437 bp, 10 predicted proteins | sample Hoacrofraction12_FD_59098 | JGI IMG/M metagenome (GOLD analysis project Ga0065711, IMG submission 59098) | Hoatzin crop microbial communities from Cojedes, Venezuela - Epithelial fraction 12 v2 (version 2) | ecosystem: Host-associated > Birds > Digestive system > Esophagus > Crop | place...
GCATGATAATTTGTTTTACAAGATGGAAAACCTCTTCTGATTTCCATCAGATATCTAGAAATTACCGGAACCTTGAGATTGTTGATTGGCAAACAGATTCAGCCCCAAAAGGGAAAAGGGCCTATCTGTCTACTGTGAGAAATACAGCCAAGACCACAGCCGAGTTAGGCGTGAACTCCTGACAAGCAAAGGGCAAAACGTACACAAGCATTCTCGCTGCTGATTCTGGTTTTAAAATAGGGAATCAGTAGCTGTAATAAATTGCCTTTTCCAGTAGGAGCTTCTGTACTTGCACTTGTGTATATATATTTTCCCAGAGTCATTCCCAAGTATATAGCAAAGGCGCTTGGGAGGCACGTGTTAATAAATACACTGCTTAAAAATTATGAGAGGGGTGTCATCGGCTGTAGCTGGAGTTCACCCCATCTCCAGCTACTGCAAACTTCTCCTAGTCAAAGATGACAGATCCTCAGACCTCGTAAAAAGCCTTGCAAGGAGCACGTTGTCCTTGAAACTCACCTGGTTATGCCAAGCTTGAGGGAGGGGTCCCAAAAATACAGACGTGTTGAGGGAAACAAGACCCACATTTTCACATTTCAGCTGACACCCAGCTGAATGCTCTCAGCAGCGTTGTTATCACTTTTCAGTTGTGCTGGGGGAAGAGCAATCTGCCAGGGCTCAGCCTACTCACTGCCTGCTTTCTGCCAAGCGTTTTCCACGGGGAATACATGGGCAGCAGCCCCTCAGCTCCCTGGAGGAGCAGGGCTGCAGTTCAGCCATCCCTTACGCGCCCCCGCACTCAACAAGTGGCTGCATGCGGGACACCGATGCCACAGTCAAACTATGAATCAATATCAGTGATCAGTTCTCATCGGATCGTATTGATTTTTGAAGCAGAGTAAGCCTTTTCGGTTTAAGAACAAAGACTGCTGGTTTGGGCTGCCTGATTATGAAGTTAATCATGAGAAGGCATCCAGTAAATTTTGACATTTCACCCGTTCCATGAATTATCACCTTCTTTTATGTCAAGCAGCCAGCCGGAATCCCTTGCTGCTAGACCGATGGTTTTCCTTTTATGGTTTACAGATTTTGTGGCTAATTGTGAAGGAAGCCATTTTTGGAATGCCTGGGCAGTACACGCGTGAATCACAGCAGCAAGCCATTGCTTCTGTATCCCAACGCATGTCATGGAACGATTTTCTTCCATCCCTTTTGTAGTACAGTACATTCTCCATTGTGAATCATTTTCATGCAAAAATAGAAACCAGTGATGACTCGATGTTCGCTTCACAACAGAGCAGCAAGAACTGGCATCCCATAATTAAAGTGCCAGGTTTAGTGGTGGTGTAACAAATTGCTGCACAGATGGGCTTGAGTGTCAGCTGTAGAGAGATTAATAGACCCCTAAACACATTTCCTAATAAGATATGATTTTTTTGTTTTTAAATCAAATTCTGGTCCTCGGGAAAGATCCAAATAACACCTAGATATTTAGTGCCCTGCCCAAAAAAGGGCTTGGATGCTGTAACACTTCATAATGCCATACTTCAAAGCAAAATTAAATGCTGCCATTCACAACGCTGAGTTAGGTGCCTATCATCCCTGCGCAGTGACTGGGGGGAATGAAGCACCTGGGAATCAGATTTACAGTCTCCAGCATGCCGGGGTGTGGGAGGTGAAATGCTTAGGCCAGACAACATTTTGGCCGTCTCTTCCCCAGGCCCCTCCTATATTGCACACTGGTTCTGCTGAGACATGATCCACTCCGAGCCAGGAGTGTCGTCCTCAGCAGCAGAGTGCCAAACCTCATCTAGTAATCCTGCTGGGAGGCCGGGAATATTAACTCATGCCGACTGCCACCCTAACACGGCTGCTCAGCTTCTCTCCAGCCCGGAGCCTGCACCTGCTTGGGGCATGGGCAGAGCAAGCCTCAGCCTTCCTGCAGAAGATCACGTAGAGATTCCCTTAGGTGCCTAACTTGGGCCATGACGGATGTCCATTCTGTGAAGCGTGGTACTGATTGGAGACCTCACTTTTCCAGCTGCTCAGCATGGCCCATCATTTAGTTCTGCTGCAGTAATACTTCCAATTTAGCAAATTCAGTCAGGTTAACTTAAGACACCGGCTTTTTAATCTCAGTGACTCTATCTGAAGCAATTGCCCCTTCTGTAATACTCCAATGGCAGCGTAACTTCAGCATTCTCCAGTGAGAATACATCAAACAGGCATTTTTTTTTTTTACTGGAAGTTGTGTGACTGGAGGACTACTCAGTGGGGTACAGAATCCACAGATAAGTATAGCTAGCTCAGGGTTACACAGGTTGATGTTGCCTGTGCAGGGATAGCTGGCAATTTAATAAACAAAATACAGGATATTTTGAGTGAAGTAGTAAAACTGAGCTGCAGTGGCCTTAAGTTTGACCTCTTGCAGCAAATCAGGAATTCTGTTACAGAGGTGACAGAAGTCATGCTGCCCTGAAGCGACTGGGATCAGCCTCAACGCTGAGGGCGTTTTAAATTTTATGGAATTGTAATTTAAGCAAGAAAGGAATTTTACAAATCGTTTCTTTGCCACATAGACATGATATGCATTCGATCCACTCGCTCCCATTTTCAGCTGCAGAAATATTCATACTTTGGCTCATCTACGATCTGAATTCATCTTAGCCACACCACCAAAATACATCTCCTTCTAAGCCTGGCAGATACTCCCAGTTCTTTCAATCCTCTTAGGAGGGAAGAAAAAGAATACTGTTTATTTTGTCTGTTTTTTAGAGGACGGTTAACAATAGCAACAACATATATTGCTTTTCACTATGCACGCCCTAAAGGGCCTTCAAGATAGAATAGTCACAAAGAGAAAGCTGAAGTGTTTTAGTAGCCTTCTAAAGACGTTTTGACCAAAATCCTGTAACAATCAGCTGATTGTGTCTCACCTTTCTTCCAGCAGCAGCCTCGTGGCCATTAAAAAGGCAATCCCTGCAACACAGGTCTTCCCAAGCTATGCGTAGAAGATCGATGCCCCAGTGTGCTACAAAGGCCACAGGCGTAGGAATACACTGCCGTGAGGGTAGCAGGCTCTCACGCACCAGCTGAGTTGGAGTTACTGCTGATTGTCAGGGTATTAATGATGAGCTTATTATGCCTTGCTGCAATAATTTAAGGAGTTACTATCCCCATATTTGTGGTTGTCATGGTCGCAGCGAAGTCAAAAGACGAGAATACAGTCAGTGCCTCAACAGCTTCAGTGCAGTCTGTTGGTCTAGCTGGAATGTGGCTTCACGGGCAGCTTACAGCGAGGAGCAGACCGTGGCAACAGAGCAGCGGAGGGGCAGCGCACACGCTGTTCTGCTGGTTTCTCTGTGGAAAGGGGCACCCTCCGAGGCAGGACCACAGTCAGTCACTGGGGGAGGTAACTGCTTTGGCCAGAGAGATGCACTGCGTCTCATGTATCGGTATCTCTCACCTCTGGGAAGCACGAGTTCATTCGGACAAGGCAGCCCCTTGCAGAGCCAGCTGAGCTCACGATCCAGAGAGCTGATTTGAATTGCTTCGAACGTGCACAGGCCATACATAGAGCTCCTAGACCTCAGCCGACACATGGCAGTTTAGGGACGTGTTTTGCATTTCAGACAGTCGTGCGTATTTTATTAGTGGAAATATTCATTTACATAGCACTTACTGGAGTGAAGTAACTTTTTGAGGACCTCTGGACAGCAGAACAAAACATAAACTGCCTGGACTTTGAAAAAGAAGCAATTACGGCGAGTTGAGGGGCTGTTGTCACTGCTTCTGTTCTTTCAACGGTTTCTATCAGTTTTTACTTCAAAATAACTGTTTTTCACTATGAATGCCCTCAGGCAGCGCAACCAAATTTACTGTAACATGAAGGACCTGTGTACATGACTCGGCATAACCAAGCCAGAGTGGGTTTTTGTTTCAAAATGGCTGGATTTTGGACAGCTCTGGTCTGAAAGCTCTGTAACCACAGTAATAGCTACTGGGGCTGTGTCTCTGCAGAAACAGAAGACCTATTTTTCAGATGCCGGACAGGGATAGCCTCTAATGCAAATTACTATTTAAGTCGCAGTTCAGCAAAGTTCATGCTTGACTTTCAGCACAGGCTTCAACCTCTTACTCAAGTTAATCACACACTTAATTGCTTTATTAAATGGGGATGGAACTAAGCATATCCTTAAAAATATGCTCTGTCAGGACCTACCCCACAGATGGTCAAGATACCGAGAGCTTGATCCAGATACCACTGAAATTAATTGCACACTTCAGTGGCCTTTGGTTGAAGAGCAAAATGAGAGTCACGGGTGCGCATCAATGTTGGGATACATAAATCAGTTCTCCTATCATGTAATTCTCATCCGAGTTACTTGCATGCCAGCCGGGGAGCTGGAGGAGAGCTGAGGGCTTGATGTCCTGGTGTAGCGTTAATATCCTGGAAGAAAAAGCCAGCACAGACAGGAGGATGACAGGACCTTCAAGCTACTGATTCTTGCCAGACTTCCCCATGAGCAGAACAATATGGTGGAGCTGAAGGCAGACTCCGACTCACAAGTATGGCCCATCGTTTTGCATCAGTATCTTTAAAGGTTCTGATCCTGCTTAAGCACAGCTCCCCATAAAGCTGAGGCTCCAATGCTTTTCTAAAGTATTAGTCAAATAAATAAATCTTACAAAATTTCTCTGAATAGTGGAAGAATATCTATTTAACCCTAATCATGCTTTATCGGAGGATGTTTGGGGAAAAAATAAAAACCTTTGGATAAAAATGAAATACTTCAGTCTTCAAGGAAAAATGGAAGGATCATTGGTGGCAAAATCCAAAAACCTCTTCAGTAAGTTAAGTTGAGCTGAGACTCAGACCCATTGCTGCGGGGTAGCTTGACTAACTGGCTCGAAATTCATATGCCAATTTAGTTTTCATCCCCACATCACTGAGACTGCTGTGCCAAAGAGCAAGTAAGTCTGGAAAAGGATTTTGGGGCTAGGATCTGCTTTGGGGCTGCAAGTTAGCAGGTAAGACAGGCCTTCCTCATGATGAGTCAATTGGAATATACGCGTATCATGAGCAATATTGAAGATCTGAACTGAGGCTCTTCTCTGCCTGGCAAGAGGTTTACAAAGGCTATATTCAGTGGTCTTCTGTAGGTGCCCCAAACAGCCTTCTAAGCTTCACTGATGAGGTAAAATCTCCTTTCAAGAGGTGAAGAGCTTTGTTACTGGGTACTTACCATACTAGACATAGTCTCTTGTTGCCCATCCTATCTCAAGCACAGAGACTCAGAACAAAAGCATTGCCCAAAAGGATACAGAGAAGACAAATTTTGACCAGTGGAGTTCAGAGCAGCTGAACTGAGTCCAATGTCTCTGCTCTGTTTGTTGGCAAGATGAAGTTGATCTCACAAGAATGACCGTGGACCAGAAAAGTTCAGAATTGCTGGAGTTCAAACAATTAAACGCACCTATAAATTAAATGCTCTATATTGTGAACAACAAAATAAAAGTAAGACGAGGAAGGAGCAGCAGCAGCTACGCTCTTCACAGAAAGTCAGTCAAATGTTAAATATGCAGGTTTATTTTGGGATTGCTTTCATCCACAAAGGGGAGACTGGTGATAAGAACTGAGGAAACAGAAGTATGCAAAAATGAGGACTTTTAACTATACCATTCAAATCTCTACCTGAGGGGAATAAAAAAATACTTATTCTATATGAAAATTGTGAAAATAAAAGCAAAATATTCTAAAGAACATATTTTAAAGCTCAGGTGAAGCAGACATTGCAAGTCATGTACTATCTACAGAATAGCGATCCCTAGAGCCTTCACCCACTTAAGACTCTCAAAGCGAGCCACAGCTATTGTTTCTCTCTCTCATAGCTTCCTTATCTACATAAATGCTTACTTCATCTTTAAAACACAAGATGCTGGGATCTCTTCATGGTATTTTTAAGTGAGTACATTCCTAACATTTTCCCTGTCAAATCTACAAAAGTAAGGAGAAAGCAGGCAGGAGCACTTCGTAGCAAGATATTAGCTTTTGGTTTACAGACAGATAGATACTTTCCCTCTGCCTTCTACTTTAAAACTCTGTATGGGCTTTACTCAGTTGAGCTGGGCTTCCTGAAGAAAATCCCATACGGCATAACTAGCTAGTATTAGCTTTGGCTGATTAAGCAGGTAAGTTGAGTTTCTTGTGCAATTTATTCTCTGAAGGCATACTGGAAACTAACTCTCATTTTGTCTTTGTTTTAATAAAAAGGTAGTCAAAGACTGATGAAAGCACAAACCAATGTTGGATCCTAATTGTTTCATCAGTGAAATTACTAAAAATGAAGGAGAGTGGATTCTTATGGAAATTATAGAAACAGCTTATCAATCCAGAGCTATGGACATGTTTACAGGCGAAGAGAAGCCTCTTGTCTGGAAAGGCTCAACAGCGTTCCCCAAAGCTATGCTAGGCCAGCAGTGAAATTTTGCCCTTCAGCATGATTGGCAAGGTAAGATCTGCCTCTCTATGAGGAAACAGTGCGACTGAAGCAGAGTTCACCATTCATATGGCTCCTTTCATCCCATTAAGGTGACAGCAAATGGATATAACCATCAGCATTTTTGGTGAAAACATCCTACTTTGCCTAGGTGCAGAAAATAAGGCTGGATGAGGGCTGAAGGAAGAAAAACACATTTGAATATTGGATGCATTTTCCCCACGCTTCTGATACAAAACGTAATTGCGTCAGATGTTCTCTGAAAACTGCTTAAGACTATTCAGCAAACTACCTCAACAGCTGCTTGCCTACACTTTGCAGACAGATTGCAAAGAGGTACTTTTCTCTCAGATGCAGATGAGGAATAAGGTCTTGGGATTGATGTAGATGCTTCCAATCTGCTTCACTAGCAAATAACAAGATTTGTTTTTTTTTAACTGCTAACATGGCAGGCAGATAATCTTTAGATAGAGACAGCAAGGAAGGATGGACCATGGATATGAAACCTTCCCCCCAATACAATTTTCTTCGATTTTACTGCTTTTGTAGTAAAGATTACTCTTTCACAAGAGCAGAACAGCAAAAGCATTTTATACCTCTCTTCAGTAGCCAGAGAATTCATCAGAACCTTGACAATAAAACCCATCCTCAAATGTAATTTATGCCAGATAGTAGATGATGAATCCACAGCACAGCAATTTGGGCCATTCTGTGACAGACCTCCAGCTTAGATCACTTCAGGGTCCCATTTCCCCAATTTCTTTAGGGTACATGGAGATGTATCTCCTTAGGTAACGCTTCCTTGGGGAGGGTAGAACAAGGGCAAATTCAAGGAAAAGAAAAAGCAGCCGGAAGTAACGGAAACTTTTTTGTAGCATTTCTTCCAAAGCCCAGTGAAGAACCACAAAAGGATTTTAAGAGGTTTCAGGGGAAGCCACTGCCTGCAAAACTCCCCACAGCATCAGTCCAGTTATGAGGCTACAGCATGAGGGTGGAAGAGGATGGAAAAGCTAGCAAAGAGGCATAACTTCCCTCCATGTTCAGCCTGGGCATCACAGCCAATTTTGAAAAATAAAGAAAGCTTGTCCTACTGGTAGAGTAAGAAATGACTAAAACAACAGGAAGAATTCCTGAAAGCACTCATTTGCTCTTGCTTTCAGATGATCTTGCAAACTGGCCTGTTAATCTGGCTGGTGGGGATGGCTTCCTCATAGCAAAAGCCAACAGAAAACAATCTTCTAATACTTTTTATCTTGGCAGCCTTTTAAAATGTAACATACATACAAATACATGCCAGTATTAATAACATGGAAAAATGCCTAGCATTCTCAGAGTTGAAAACTCAAATCTATGCTGTCTTAATTCTAGAATTCTTTTGCTTTTTTTGAGATAATGACACATCACACCACTTTGTAAATCAATTCTGAGTTACTGGAAATTTTCACACATCCTAATCCATTGAGAAGCCTTGTTTCTAAGCATATGCAAGGCCTTATGAATCCATGTAAAGACTACACTGACCACAGAGCTTTGGAGTAGACACTGAATGAGTGTCTGAATTCTTTTCCTATTCTGCGTGAATGATTTGGCAGCAACAAGACTCTGCATTTCCACTTTGGACACAGGGAGCTTCGAAGGTCTCCATCAAATGCATCAAGTTTAGTTAATATTAGAAAAACAGTGGCTATTTAAGAGGAAAAAAATGTTTAGAGTAGTTAAGAGTTTTAAATACCTTAGAAAGAAGGAACTGAGAAATTCCACAGCCTTCCTGGGGTTGCTAATCATCTAATGCTTCACAGCTAACAGCAGATTGTGAGGACAGAGAAGATCTGAACCTTTTTTTCACCTTTTATTTCAACAGCAGTGTATTCTAGCTGTATGAAAAAAACCTCTTTAAACAAAATAGCTCTCACTCCAGAAAAAGACAACTCTCCTACAATCCTGCCAACATAGAAAACTAGCAGAAATTCCTTCCCTCAAGGACCATCAGTTGCATTTTTCCGACTGCCAAAAAGCACATGCCTTTTAAGAAGGTGCCACAGGAGCAGGGCCATATTGCTGTAGTGATACAGTAGGCAACTAATCTGAACTCGGTGCTTGTCAGAGTTGGAAGGAAGGGGAACATCTGTCCAACCTCTGTAAGGTTACCTTGTCACAAAAGGAACCAGCCAGCACCACAAGAAGACGGCCACCTAAATGACTAAGCATTGGACTTTGTCTTGCACCAATGATTAGATGTTTGCATGAAACTTAAGTTTCTTTTCCTCCAATGCTGTTCACCTAATTCTATATTCTTTCATCCTTTCTTTTCCCTGTCCCCTTCCTTCCACTCTTATTTCCAGTTCAGCCCCTCCTAACAAAGCCACCCTGCAGTGTGCTGTCATTACCTGGCACTGCATGATACCTTGTTTGTATGGCAAGATCTTAGAGCAGGAACGATCTGCTACTCTGTATACATAAAGCAGCCAGTGAAACGCAACAGCCTAGCGAAACTTTGAATAATGTCATTAAGTGTGAGAGTTATTGTATTATATCATCCAACCAGAGATTTTCAGGGAATATGCCTCATCTTTAGGCTATTACTGTTAAAGTCATCTTTACCAAATCTTCCACGTTTTTTGAAAATCTCTTCTTAAGGTATTCCAGTTGGACTAGATCTTTGTGCAACTTCTTGAACAGTAGCTCAGGACTCAAGTTTAAAACACTGAAGTGCTCTCTCCTCCATAGTTCATATTAAAAAAGCCATAGGAAGTATTTAAGGAGTAGCTAGAAAGGAGCCATCAATATCAAATAAGAACTGTCATTTACATCATCTGAAGACACCAGACTTGCACTCTGGGGAAACTGGAAAATCAAGGTCCCCATCCCCACCCCAATATTTTCTTCCCATTTTTTCTTGCAAACTTGGTGCAAAGTCCTTAAATTTTTTTTTTCTTAGTGTATACACAGCTATCAAAGATTCAGTTCTTCAAAACAGAGTATATAGATAACCTGACAAACTGTGACTATTCTTGTACAAGAGTAAGAACTTTTTTCAAAAGAAGAAACTGGAGTAGATGCAATATGGTGGTTCTCACTCCAGTCAAAACTGTACTAATGATAAAGGTAGGTATAAGCAGAAAAAAAGATAGCTGAGGAGATATCATTATATAAAAATACACTTACTCTAACAAACTCTCAATCAGCTCACTCTGTCCCAAAAATGATTTTATGTTCTTTTCAAATTACTGTTCAGCATAGGTTTATTATGCAGTAGCCAAGTGTTTTTACCACCATCCCTTCTGGCAGAACACAACAGGTTTTTTTAATACTTAGATTGCACATCCCAGTGTACTCATGTACACTGTCATCTCAAAACACCTACTATTCTCGCTTGGAGAAAAAAGATTGCTTTTCAAGATTCATTTCCATAGCAGTTTTGCTAAACTGAACATTTTGAAGTTACAAGTGTATCATTTGACAAACTAACTCCGAATTAGAATGAAAATTCCTTAAGCATTCATTACAACATGACGACTTCAATGGAAAAGCCATTTTTAAATGCAGTATTTCAAGCAGAATTTTTAAAGTCTTTCTAGTATTCCCCCCCCAAATGACCAGCAACAAAAATTAATCCTGAACTACTACAACTCCCCTTACTTCCACAACAGTTAATAAACCAGTTCAATACAGCTTCTCTCAACTGGACTGAGTTACTGTCCAAGAAACACGTCATAGTCGTATAATAGAAGTGATACATATTAAGAAAGCAGTCATTTTGCTGCTCATTTTGTCGATGTTGTTACTGAACAATTCCTGCAAGGGACCACTCAAATGCAGCAGATTCAGCTACTTTACTCCTGCAGGGTCAGGTCTTTAGAGACCAGTGGCCCCATTTGTAAGACTAAACACCTAGTCTGCATTACCTCCAGTGGGTCCATCAGCTGTATGCATGCACTGTATGTTCATCCACATTCCGAGCTATAGTCTCCCCCAAATAGTTAGACTGATATTATTAGCAGGCTCCTAACCCTCACTACTGTCTCCTTTACCCATCAGCTGTCCCAAATTTTATTAGCTGTATCTTCACAGGCTGCAAGCTCACCAGCTACTATTTCTCATCTAGTGCTACCTTCCCCCACCAAAACTCCACAGCTGCTAGTGATCAGGGAAAAATTTATTTTCAATACAGTTCACAGCCTTGAGGTAGAGTCTTCATGGTCCTTTGCAACTCCCACCACTACTAGAGAATAAGTTACAGACATACTCCTAAGTGTACCATGCTGTAGCATGCAATTACACATCTCCTTCACCAGAAAAGGCCACCACATGAAGACAGGGTTGCACACCACAGTAAGCCTAGGAAGTTAGCAAGGGGCACTTTCACTTCACAGAATCATTTAGATTGGGAAGGACCTTTTCAGATCACCTAGTCCAACCCCCTCCTCAAGCAGGGTCAGCTACAGCCACTTGCTCAGCACCTTGTCATCTGGGTTTCCAATCTGCAGACTCCACAACCCGTGTTTGACCACCCTCACAGTAAAGTTGTTTCCTCCTGTTCAGACAGAACTTAATCTGCACCACCAGGTGTCTTACTGCAGTGTCGTACCATAGAAGATTTTGTTCTTGCTATTGTAGTAAAGAATGTTAAGAACCTCCACCATATTTAACATACAAGGTGAAGGATTGTACCTTAGCAAGCTACCAGAAGATGAACTTGAAATTTCAGAGTATTCCTACATACACACATCTCCAGAAGCCTGCCTGGAGTGACCTAAGGAACCACCCATTTCACAGTAGCAAAAGCACCTGCAAACACATCTCAGCCAAAAGCTTCAAGTTCTAGTGATCAATGCCATTAGCTTCTACCACACTTCTTTACTGAGTGTACTTCAGCAGACATTCTTCCATTAGCAGAAAGTACTGAAAAGTATTACTCCCATTCTCCAGGTAAAGTATGATGTAAACAGGGCTACAAGACTTCAATATTGACCCAGAAATCAGGCATTTCATTTAGGTAACAGCAACCTAGACACACTAAACAAAACAAGCAGCTTTGATTCCTGTGACTAAACACTTTGAACACAGAGCAGCTAACATGACAGTAAATAAAGGTGGCCTTCTCTTCACACACTCTTCACCCATTCATTTTATGGAAGACAATTAATTATCTTGGCCAAGTAAGTATTTTACTTAAGAGTCAACACCCTCTCCTGTTTAGTTGGATGTTTCCAAGTGCATGCTGAGTTGTAGCAGAAAACTGTGGGTCAAAATGGGACTCCCAGCCTACTGAGAGTCAAGATACCAGACTGGTAAATACAAATTCTTGTCAGATCCTTGTTTGCTTTACTTACCTCTAAAAGTGACACTTCCAACACTCCTGCAATTCAGCATCTCAAGTGGTTATGATGCTTCTGTCAAATTCTCCCTATTCAGTGCCAGTTTAAGCACCTATGTCTTGTCCCCAGGCTCCTAGGCCACAGGATGAAGACTGGATCAGAAGTGTTTGTTCAGTCACTCATTTTGTAGCAGGGAAACCCTAACTGCTAGAATATTTATACTGCGTAAGCTTCCTGAACCAGATTTCCAGGGCACAAGAAAATTCTGAAAAATTCTGATGTGGCAATTCAAACACTTCTGAGAAGCCTCCTTTGGAAAACCAACAGACCTGCTTATAGTCCTTACAGAGCAGGGCTTTATGATCAGTGAGCATAAACATTTGATCAAGTGTTTCTGAAATCAGGTTCATCAGCTGTCCTAATTTTACATTTTCACTGTAATTATAAATACCTCAAAGATGATTAAAACAGTTTTTAAAAGATTAGGTAACTGGTCTACTGGGACCAGTGAGGGTAACCAGATGCAGGGGCCAATGCTTTGTTCAGAGGCAACCAGAATCCCCAAACAAGATAACCATATAGCACATGTAAGATCAGCCAGCTCTTGCTAGGTGAGTAGAGGCAAGGGGCACAGCCAGCCTCTGGCATTCTTTCAAGGTCTTGGACTTGTCCTTGGTCAAAACCAGGTTTGTTTCCGACTTTAAAAAAAATTTAAGCCTTGACAAAAAACTAGTGCTAGAAGCACAATCATGCTCATTAGCAGGTCAGCAAGAGAATGTTTTCCTTCTGTAGTTTGAGCTGACTGCATCCTGAACAGCAGCTCAGACATAGCAGTTTCAGAAAAGTCCACCAGGTGTGAGACTAAGTTACCCCAATGTAGCAGCTGACGGGGAATAAACTCCAAAATAATTAAAAGAAAGCAAACAGGTTTAGTTGTCTGAACAAGGAATTTTAATTTTAGGTCAACTATTGAACTAGGTCAACATCCAGTTCACAATGTCTACAGATAGTGGGCATAGCCAGTCACTACGGTAAGTTTATTGAAGCACCAAGCTCCACACAAGACTGTAAAATACATTTTAAACTACTAGTAAGAAAGCTTCTTCAAGTCAACAATACTATTAAGGGCCAGAGTTTAAGGACTAAGTTTTCACCTTCCAAGCTATTTTAAGACAGCCAATCCATTGCATAAGCAAACCAAACTGCTACATACTGAAACACAGAGCAGCAACTGTATTGAACAATTCCTGTAAATAATTCAAGGATACATTGAAACAGTATGGGTAAATTGTAATTTTTTTATTGGAAAACAAATATACAACTTGGAATGGATTTGAGGCAAATCGTGCCATAAGCAGATTTTTTTGAAAATAAGTGGCTAAACAAAGTTTAAAAAGCATAGTAACAAGAGGAGAAAATGTTTTCTGGTACAGGACCAGCAGTACAAAAAAACTTGTGTACGAGTACCTGGATAAATCACCCGTTTTGCATTAGTGCAACTTAAGTTTCATATTGTTGACTGTCAATCGTCCACAACGTTAAGACTCCACATTTCAACAACATGTTACAGGTATGGCCACAAACAAGTTACTGTGAAGTAAGCTAGGAGAATGATTTTTACAGTGCATTAGCCACATGTATATGTAATATTCACATGGTTTTATGCTGCACTTAGCTGCAAGAGTCCTTTATCCTCCATCACAGAAAGCGGAATAAACTTCTTTATGGACTGTAGAACTAGAGCCAGCACGTCGCTTTAGCTAAAGAATTGCTAATGCATGGTAAACCCAAGCTTACTTTATGTAACTTGTTACACTAGTCATACCTAAGTCTCCTAAAGAAAGCTACTTTTTTTTTTTTAAAAAGACAACCCAGATGTTCCCTCTGTTAACCAACTCCATCGAACTTTAGATGTGCAGAAGGGCTTAAATATCCAGAGTAAGCCACATGCAACATTTGTTACTTAGATCAATTTTCCAAAAATCAGAACAATGACAGTAAGGTAAAGGAGAAAAACATGGAGGAATGGCCTTCTAATTACTATACATGCATATTCTTTTGACAGTAAGGGAAAAACCTTTTACAGATAAGTTACAAACAGAGAAAAGGCAAATAAACAATTTTGTACAAGAAATTTAACACATTCTGTACAACATCTTCACTTCGCTGTCATCATTTGTACAAACTCTGCAAAAGGAAAGAGTTGCACAAGAGTTATTCAGAGAAAAATCTGAATGGCAAGACCTGAGAAGTGACCTGCCTTACTAGTGCTGAACACTGTTTCAAAACTATATTTTCAGAGAGTCAATAAAGCATGTTCAAAACAGTCCCCGTTCCCACCAATCACACCTAAAAACTTCCTATCTAATGTCAAAAAGCCTCTACTTTTTTATAAAAGTTGATCCCTCAGTGAACTGGGGAACAGCCTTACTTCCAAAACAAACACTACAGGGTCCTCATGCCTGCTGACTTACAGATGGGGACAAGGCATCCAAGAATGACTATGAAGTCAGTAGAAATTGTACTGAAACAACGATCAGTTAAGTATGTGTACAAGACAGACACTGTGTTGGTCTGAATTTTTTTCCAAACCAGAATAGCTCAAGTTTCACTGTTTTGCCTGACTGGCTTTAAACAACTGAATTACTGCTTAGTCACAGCACACTGTTGTAGATTCCACAAAATAGGATTCTTCACTTACCTTGTTGAACCATAGCTTCAGGTACAATAACAAAAGAAACTGGGAATCTAAAAGGTCAACTGGTTGCTCAAGTTTCAAAAGAGAAACTGGAAACAAGAGGGATGCCCACCCTCTAAACAGTCTATCTGTAAGTACAGTTATGGAGCAGCTGCCTTGTTCATTAAAACACCTTTTCACTCAACTCACAGGTGAGCACTCATCCTAAGGCCACAACCAAAAAGGCCTTAAAGGGAAGCCACACCTGTAGCTCAGAAACAGTAAGGGTATTATCTGAGAATACCCTAACTTTCTGAACACTGTCTCAGAGCTAAGTGAAAACAAGTTTGGTGCTTCTGAACTGCAAAGCAACTGTCTAACATAACTCCTCCTGCTTGTATGATTTCATTTAAGTTTCAATGCCAGAAAGAAGGAAAAATAAGCTGCAGCTGCAGTTGATTTGTGTGAACTTATTTAAGAGGTCTTCTAAAGGTCTTGAAATTACTGTGGATTTTACAGGCTTTAATCAGTAATTTTAAAAGTATTAACGAAAAATGAGTGACTTGCTACAGTCAGTCAGATCAACATTCATTAGTGAACAGAACAGTATGAACTATATGTGAACATCTCTGCCAGCTTCCTTATTCTAATGGTCATTAGGCATCAGGAGATTTAGAAAGTTACTTCTTCCACTGCACAGCTGAATAGTCATTTTTTGCCTTTAGCACAAAGGTAGCGATAACCCACTCAAACCTATTTAGAAGTACACAATGTACATACTAAGACATTAGCTTAAAAGAACACTAATTGTTGAGAAGATTTCACCTGAACATTGCCCTATTTAAACTTTGTGTGACTACTAGCATCTACATAGTCACCAGCATGAAGAGTGCTACATAAAAAGAATCACTTGACAACTCCTTACCTTCATAGTTTACTTGACCATCACCATCAATGTCTGCTTCCCTAATCATTTCATCAACTTCTTCATCTGTTAGCTTCTCCCCAAGATTTGTCATCACATGACGGAGTTCTGCAGCACTAATGTAACCGTTACCATCCTGGAAGGGAAGGGGAAAAAGGAATACTGGAATAGACTTGTCTAAGGCCTAGTGACTTAACTATAGCTTAAGAATACTGAAACATTAAGAAATTAGGCAAATGAGAGCTGTAAGCATATCCTCAGTATTGTCCAGGACCTTAGTCTTGAAAAGACATTTTAAAAACAACTTATTCAATACAGTCTACTGTGGCTGACCTATGCAGAGACATTTTTTAATCACCAACAAAGCAATCGACACCTTTTGCAACCTTTTTAGGTGACAGATGCCTATTCAACCATATGACTGCGCATCTATTTCTTAGACCAGAAGTTACTACCTCATTTACTACTTTCACAGGAGTTCAGCAGAAAGCAACAAGGCCTTCACAGACCACTTTTACATGTTCCACCCTAGTTGGGACACTCGATCTCAAAGTACTAGTGTATGCAAATTCAGGACTGACTTCTTCCTCCCCACATCCCAAGGTACTTCTATTTTCTGTTGAAAGGGCATCTTGTCTAAGAAGCTCAGTAACTTCAGACTCATTTAGCAATTTACTTAGTAAAGGCTAAGTGCAAGATTTAAAAGATTACCATTTAAAATATTTAAGCAATTTCCCTGCCAGCCTTGTACAAGTATTTTAGTGTCATAGCAAGTGGTGGCTTAATAGTATCACCCACCACTATCACGATGACTCATGTGACTTTCAGGTACAATACCATAGTAGACTGAACTTTCGGGTGACTAGTTAACCTAGAGGTTCTAGGCGATAGGACTGCAGATACCCTTAAATTCAGTGACGAAGCCCATTAGGAGTGAGACTGAGTTTTCGTAACAGAAGTATTTGTTAAAGTAAACATTTAGTACCTTATCAAACACACGGAACGCTTCTCTAATTTCTTCTTCACTATCTGTATCTTTCATTTTTTCTTGCCATCATTGTCAGAAACTCTGGAAAGTCAATTGTGCCATTGCCTGCAAGATAGTTATGTTGTTAGAAAAACATGTTTTGGGCACTTGATTAAATTACTGGTTAGTAAAATCTTACCATCAGCATCTACTTCATTGATCATATCCTGTAGCTCTGCTTCTGTGGGGTTTTGACCAAGCGATCTCATCACTGTCCCCAACTCCTTTGTAGTTATAGTACCATCACCATCCTTGTCAAATAGTGAAAAAGCTTCTTTGAATTCTGTACAACACAAAAAAAGAAGTTAATCCCTTCAGCTTTAAAGTGAATCCACTGTTGCTTACTGTTCTAAGTTACAAAACTTGCTTTCCTTCTCTTAAGTTTTGGCATACTGCTCAGTCTACTATAATTGTAGTGCCAATATGGAAGCACCAGCATCTGGAAACCAGTCCATCAATCAACCACATTTTAACCTAAATGAGATGTAAGGTCATCCATTTCAGGAGCACTCAAATGTTTGTTACTACTTATCCTGAAGAATGATCCCTAATATGGAGCTGAAAGGAATAGCTACCTGCAACTACAATGATCCACATCCTTGGTAGGAACTTTCTCTCATGAGAAAGTAATGAAATTACTTTGAGAAAGCTTAAAAATGGTACTCAAAATACAAATGCTACAGCTTAACCACACTTCTGTTACTAACAGAGGAGTCAAGTCAATGGAAGAAGGTATAATCAGACCAACCCAAAAATAGTTTCTCATTATAACTCACTTCCGCTGGACAAGCAAGTCTGAACAATATATGTATGCTATATAAAGCTGCAGTACCTAGCACCATAGGTCTTAACATTTGGCCATACCTAGCTAAAAAGGAACTCCTCCCAGCTCTCTCTCCCATGGAACTTCTGCAGTTCTGCAGTCTATGCAGATACACAACTCCAGCCAGTTCAAGATGAAAAGTCATTGGAGTCTTAATTTCTGAAAAGCCGCTTAGAAAATTGCTTCAGCCCTACTCTATCCTGAAACAGCCTTCACAGAACTAGTCAAAAACAGTTCTAAGACTGCTTAACTGTGTTTCAGTGCTACCTCTTAGTCCTCTACAACGGCTGTATGGTAGCCAGCAATACCAATACAAGCATAACATGTTTAACCGTCCAGTCCAAGAGCGGAGTTGGTTTAAATCCACACCATCTGTTAGTCTTTGGCCACAGACGTTAAACTAGCTCACTGGACTGTAGTAGCGCATACACAAGTTAAACACAAAAGACTTCTCTATTCCCTTGTATAGTTAAGATCCTTTTACAGCTTTCAAGGCACCCGAGGACCATGTCTTTAGAGAACTTGTTAGCTCAAGAGTACTCCTGCATCAGAAACTTCCAAGAATTATTTTGTCAGCAGTTCCAAGCAGCCAGCTTTCCAAATGTTGAGTTTCCCAGGCTAGAATTAGTCACAGTAAAAGTTGTGTTTTCAAACAAACTGCATACAGTCTTACTTCATCCATTTCATACTCTGGAACACTCAAGGTGAACACAAGCTGGCAAAGTGTTAAAAATGCAACTACAAAAACAGGCTTTTTATATTTCACAAATGCAGCTACAATACCAGAGCCACAGCTGAGTCCCATCCAGGAAAAAACCCCACACTCTTCTACATCTAACAGTCTGAAGTGTTCCAAACACAAACTCCCACCATTCAGCACATAACAATCAGAGCAAGGCTACCATGGGACCAAACAAAACAGTTTCAAGCCAGTATTGTATAATCACAAAACAGAAAAAGGCCTATGCAAACAGGCAGCTGTAACCTGTACCTACAGTAACTTCCAGTCTTTGGGGCTAATTTCAGTTAGCTTGGAGACAAATAGGTTTATCAGGAGTAAAGTTCTACACCAGGGAAGAAAAGGTTACGGGTCTGGCCTAGTAAAGCAGTTCATAGTCTATCATAGAAGGACCTCAAAAGAGGAACATCAAATCTTCATCAAAGCAGATACTCAAGTGTTATTCAAAGTGTTTAGCTGTTAACCACTTCATCCTCAGTTTGAAGGTCAACTGTCAACAACCCAAACATAAAGCAGACTTCACAGTACTGCAATGAGCCTGCTTAGAAAAAGTATTGCATTTTTTTTTTAACACAAAATTTGAAGACTGGCTTGCTACAACATGGGCCAGTGGTATATTCTGAACACTTGAAATGAACCACTCAAAGGACAATTCTTTACCATTCTTTTACTCAAAGATGCTGTAGGCAAGAAACAGCCAGCTATAAACCATAGCCACGAAGACAGCAAAGTGAGTCAAAGATCAGCAGTATATTCCTGTTTGAAGTGCTAAATCAGGCTAGGAATACAATTAAAATACCTCTAACCACTTCTAGGAACAACCTCCAGTAGTTAGAACAAAGGAATAACAACCCATGCAGATATAGCTTACACTAGAACAAGAACAACCTAGCATTGGAGGATTTGCAGCAATGGCCAGTGAAGACAGCTATGAAATACTGAAGTTTAGCAAGCAACTCAATTCTGGCTTCCTGCTGCATTAGATTATAAACCACACCTCCCAAACTCCTTACGACTCTAAGTAGGTACATACAGCAAATGCTCCCTCTACTCCTCCACATCAAACTGCAAATGAAAATTCCCCTGTATCCCAGATAAGGCTAACCTGTCAGAAACCTGAGGACAATGCCAGCAGAACCACTCATCTTCAGGCCAGCCTACAAGGTTTCAGCCTTTCATTCCTTCCGAGAAGCACACTGCATCCAGAGACTACTTCAGGCCTCATGAAAAAAGGATACACCAACAGAACATGAACTCTAACACTGTAGCTCAATGTTCTATTTAACAGTGGCTTCTGAGGCACGTCTGCACCACATCACCTTTCCAGATGAAGTGGCAGTCTTCAGTGACCCAGAACTACCATTCCCACTTTCACACAGCTTAGCCAGTTATGTCTGGAACTTTTATAGAAGAATGTCAATTGTTCTCTTCACAGCTCCAGGAACTCAACACTTAAACATCACTATTTCTACTATGAAATAAATTTAAACAACTCTTGTGGGTCAGATCTCCAACAGAGACCCACAGCACACTAAAGAAACAAGGCATAATAAACACCATACATAGGACTACATGTTCAGAGAGCCCATTTAGACCTCTGAGGTCTACTGGAAGGAGGTTTAGCTCACTAGGCCAGGTGCTTTGGACAAAAGCATCTTTAGATCCAACCCCTCCCATCAAACGGTCCTGACCTATACACCTTTTTTCATAGACACTTAACCAAAGGGACACCCATTTGACTTGGCAGCTTCCATTCCTACTGAATGAAGCTGGAACTATCGTTTACATTCCACACCTAGTCAGCTTTCAAAATCAGTTTTTCAAGTCTTTCACCCCTACTTTTAACAACACAAAGCTTCAGTCCTATATGACCAATGAAATCCACAGGAAATAACACCTGGAATCCTTAACAACTGTATTCTGGTGCTTTACAGCAGAGGCAAAAAGATTTGTTTTAAGCCCAGGAGAAGGAGCAACTTTAACTACTTTGGCCTTCTATTAAGAAAGCTAATGTTGTCTCTATCTTGTAGTATCGTTTTCTTAAGCCCACTTCCAAATCAAAAGCTAACTATCTTCAGAAAGATGAAATAGTAAGTAGGGGGCTCAAGCCTTCAAAACTACACACTCTGTAAAACATGCAACTGTACCTGTAACAGTTTTCCCACACGATACACTAGCCTTCAACAGTAAAACTACACAGACCGCAACCCTTCCTAAGCAGTACTAGGGACGGTTTCCTAACAGAGCAGCACTGGGCTTATGTCTTTATGTCACAAAATACCATAGCTGAATTGAAAGTGGCAGGCCATTTTACACTGGATACTAACAAAGTTATACTTTTATTCTTTCCACACAAATGAAAACTGTCTACTCCAGCATGACAAGCTGATTCATACTCACTTTTGGCTCTGCGAATTATACTATATTACTGAATAGCTAACTTTTGCCCTAATCATGAGGTCATGTTAATAAGCTTCCTGTTTATATTCCATAATCAGCTACATCAACTAATAAAGCTTCTACAGTTAAGACCTGGAACAATGAACTATTATTGAGAAGACAGCAGTGACAACTGATAAAGCCTGCTCCAATTAAACTGATCACAAAACCCTTACAGTATGTAAGGCCACTTCCAGGAAAAAAAAAATCTCAAGTTGCACTAGATTTGGCTTGTGCTTACTCATATGACAGTACCATGGCAACAAGTAAATAGACTAAGCACTTTCCACAAAACCATAATTAGTCTCCCATGAGTTAAAGCAAGCTGAAGTCTAAAAGCTATAGAAGAATGTTCTTACACTTCAAATTTGGCAGTTACGGTAAAAACAAACTAGCTCATTATGACACTTCTGTTTAATACAGTGTCTTCAAGAGCTACACCACAGTTAAATAGCAATACCTCCTGCAGGCTGTTATTTGTGTACTTGACCTAGTACTATTAGATCAGCAGAACCCCAACACCCTCTAAAACCATTTCACACAACAGTTACATGCACTCAAGACTTCCTAGTACTAACACTATACACTTGTCAGATCAAAACCACTAAAGATTATGTCCATGGCAAGGCTGAATTCTGCATTACCAGCTTTAAGTCACATCAATTATCAAAGATGAAATCAGTCTTCAGAGAGCAGTGACAGATACTAGTTTGTGCAGCCTGCATGAGTAGGAGACACAATAACTAAGTTTCAGCCACTTGCAGACAGTTGTTAATGCATAGAAACCATTGTTAGGGGGCCAACACTAAGATGTAAGACATGCGTATTTAAGCATTTCAGAGCAAGCGCCAGACCTTCAGAACAGTGCACAGAACACTTGCGTCCAAGTACACAATGCAGCTCCAAATATGGAGTATCAAGAGTTGCCATCATGGAACTAGTCTCTGCTGTCATCAAAAACAGACACTCTGAAACATCTCCACTGACAAGAGACTGCAAAGTTAGTTATTTTCACCATCTGTTAGAAGAGTACTCCAGATTCCAAGTCTCCATCAGAGATTCACCAATGCCCCCCCCCCTTTCAGTTTGCACTTTGGACAATTCTGTAGTCACGAGAGGAAAAACAGAGCCCCAAGTCTACTAGCTAGTAAAGCTGTGAGGATTGTATAACTATTCTAGAGGACAAAACTTCAGATTCATTGTATCCATGGTGCTTTTACAGTAGGTAAGCCTTTAAAACATTCCACAATACTACTTCAGTACCTAAGAAAGCTAAATATCTTGTGTAACACAGACAGTCACTGGATTAAGAGATGTACCAGGTCAAGTAGGAGTAGCAACACAGCACATAAAAACCTCACCTGCAATCTGCTCTTCTGTCAGTTGATCAGCCTGCAATAAAAGAGAGTATCATTATAGTTGTAGCAAAAGTTCAAGGCAAAATAAGACACAGACTTGTAGAGGCCTCTGAATATGGCAGCTGCTCTTCAGGACTTATCTGTAGCATTCTGAAATAGTTCTAATACAGCTCAAAAGTCATCAGGATTGCTTGCTTAGAAAGAACTTGCAGCCTGTCCTCATTTCTTGACCCTGCAATATCTGGTACACTCAAATAGTAGATTACGATGTATATCAATTACCCAAGCAACACTAGCAAACTCCAGGCACACAGGTCCCTCTAGACTGGTTTTAAACTCATTAACACAGCAGACTACTGCTAGTAATACTTTGGTAAACTAGCCTCAACTTTACACTAAGCACTTTAGGTCTAAGTATTGCAGCATTTACCCCAAATTCCAAATTTAAGGTAGACTAGTCTCTTCTGTTAAGTTACAATGCTATAATTAGAAAAATACACTCTTCTCTAGAATTAAATCATCCCTTGACTAACATGAAGCTTCATGTCCAAGACCTGGCCATAAAACACAGAGTCCATGTAATGTGCACTAGCAGCTTCAGCCCAAACTGGTAATTCCAATGCATTTGTCATATGGCTGTCTAGACTTTTTTCAGACCACTGTCTACAGACTCACCATAGCCTAAGGTAGTTTACAAGGCCACTAGAGAAAGGTTCAGTGTTTTAAGAAATGTAATTTTTGTATCAGCTGGGTAAGCCCCAGTTTACAGCTCATTTTGCTCTATCACTGAACTGTTCTGAATCAACAAACCCCCCCCAGTCTTCAAGGTCAAACCAAAATGGACTTCATTCCTGGAAGAACACAAAGGTGTTTCAGGACCATATAAATACTTTCCCTAGGTTTTCAAATCAGCTGATTCTTTAAACAAATCCCGATAGCTTCAGTTGAGTTGCAGTAACAAGGTCATACATTTCCTTCAAGGAAGCTCCTTGAGCTCTTTACCCCATAGTACTCCACCAGGGAGTTAAAAAAACCCAACACTTTAAAATACAGAAGAGACACACTCACCGCCTAAGCTCAACAGAAAAATATTGTTCCTATTGTGACCATTCCAGCCACAACCTTTTTATGATTACTGTAATATTGCCAGTTAGAAACATTTTCAGTCATTAGGTGTGCCCACAAAGGGGTCTCTCTACACATTAGCCATCTACCAATGAAATACCTAAAAAGGTATATACACCACCTGTTAATTTCTACTTCACTAATTTCAGTCTGAATTACATTTCTATATTGCACACAAACTTAGAAGTTATCAGCTTCTAGTTATTCCTCCTGTAACATAAGGTAGCTGCTCAAGCAACCACACAAGAGCTAAACTGCTTACAAAAATGTACATACAGTACAGCAACAGCCCAAGATCAGTGATTTCTCAGACTGTCTGTGGCTCACATGCTTGAAGAATCAAGACCACACTACCAAGCAACTTCTGGAAGAGCAGCCAATACTATTTGCAGCTATAGACTACACTTGTTCCAACTGCAGCAGCTGTAGGAAGTATTCCCATACATCTTGAATTTTTTTAAAAAAAAAACACAAGACAGTCTAACATGTCAGCAACACTGCTGAGGACATCACCAATTCAACACCAGGCTTTGACATGGAAGCATTCCGCTGGGCACTCAACAGAAGCCTAACAGATTTTTGCTTGTCTGGAGTGTATCATTAACACAGACTCATACCTTTGCATGCTGTTTACATTTTTATCGCTCAAGTGAAGAGAACGACGTGCTACATTTCTGTAGGATATTTATATCCACAGAAAGCTGTAGATCAGATTTAGGTAGCAAGAACCTAGTTTATTTAGGTCAATACTTATGGGTTACCAAGTTGAGTCACATACTGTTTTATCTAAACAGTTTTATATAAAGACATGACATTAAGCAGTGTTTAGGCTGTTAACTGTTCCCAAACGCTTTCTCTCTGAAAATTCCATGAACTTAGAACATTCTCTAGCTACTAACCATAAATTTGGATAAGCTTTCTCAGTACCTGTAAGTGTTTGAAAAGAGCACGAAGCTTACAAGAAGCCACAGGTACCCGGCAGTTGAAAGATAAGCTAGGAGGTGGGGCAAGGTTGAACAAACACCATCTGTACTCTGCAGTGCTAGGCTCTGCAGGGACGGCTGCGCAACAGCAGCAGCAGAAGGCGGAGCCAGCCAGGCTGCCAGATCTCTCCCTCCAGTGCTACCCTGGTGGAGGGCCAACGGCCTGCCAGTTACCGGCCTCTATGGTCTTCTTCGAGAGGCCTTCGGGAGTTCTTTGTCCCGAATTTAAGCTAGACACTCATGCGTCATGCACGTGACAGTACACACACCTTCAGTAACACAACCCGACTCCGGAAACAAACAGTTAAATCGCATCTGTAACACGCCTACGCTGTAGCTTTGACGTGCCCTTTACTACGGCCAAGATCCACCCGCCAGCCTCCTTTGATGCAGTCAGGGAACCCACCACAGCTTCGCCACGGCATCCTCCGACCCACGCCGCTGCAGCGCTTTCACCTCCGCCGCCCCGGCGCGCGCGGCAGTTGGCGCGGCGCACGCGGCCTCTAGAGGCAGCGCGCCGCCA
>Ga0065711_1005806_pt1 | contig 24437 bp, 13 predicted proteins | sample Hoacrofraction12_FD_59098 | JGI IMG/M metagenome (GOLD analysis project Ga0065711, IMG submission 59098) | Hoatzin crop microbial communities from Cojedes, Venezuela - Epithelial fraction 12 v2 (version 2) | ecosystem: Host-associated > Birds > Digestive system > Esophagus > Crop | place...
GGACTCAGATCCTGCTGTCAGTTGTTAACCAGGGTTGAAACGCTGTGCAAATACGCGTCTCGAGTTTGCCCGGTTTGCGAGATGCTCTTCAGAATCTCGCTTGTAACAAGGGACGTGTTGGAAGGGAAATTCCGGGAACGCACTCGAGCGCTGCGGGCAGTCAGTACCCGTGTAGTAACGCGAGCCCTGCAGTCCGCGTGCCAAGTTACGGGGCAGACGGTCCCCTCCCCTCCAACTCGCCGAGCCTCAGCTCCCAGCAGAGCAGCTGATTTACCCAGTGAACGGGCTCGTTCGTGCGCACGCGCTGACGGTGCGCAGCCACTACTTATTTCCACTGCGCGACAACGAAAACGGAGTCACAGAACCCATCAGCTTTCAGCCCAGCCCTCGATGCCAACGCACGGAGCTGCGAGGCTGCGGCAGGGTTTATACAGCCCGAAGGGAGCCGGCGCTGCTGGGCACCGCGCCCGGCACCCATCGGCACGGGGACGCGGAGAAACCTCTCCCCACGCCCAGCTCACACGCAGACCTGCGCACGCCTCGGGAGCTCGGTCCTGCCGCTCTTCCAGTCAGCCTTGGCAGCGCAGGTTCCCGTCTCCCCTAAGGACCAAAACAGGCAATGAGTGACCGCGCTCCTCCACACGCGTCTGGCTGCCGGGAACCATCGGACACTTTCCACAAAGTCTTCAAACCTCAGCCCACACATAGAGACACCCCAACTCTGCAGCCCCTCCGTCAGCCCAACTGATTATTCTCTGAAGTGCTCAGCACTCCTGGAAATCAGACCCCTTGGCCGCAGGTTAAATACTTTCTCCAGCTGAGCTTAAGCGCAAATAGAAAACTGAACAAAACGACCTCCCTTCAGATTTAGTTCCTGCCATTTAACGACGTGCAGGCAAGCAACAGTTGCAAAGCAAAAACTGGAACAAAGCTATAAGAAATACGGGTATGAACTTTTCCTCCCTGTTGGCCGCAATTAAAGATTCCTATTCTTATCCAAACAGTGGTAAAATACTACTAAATGTGCAAATGTAAGCAAGGATGAAAAACACACGAAAACAATTAATTATGTAAGGAAAAAAAGAAGAAAAAGCTCAAGCCAATTCAAAACCAATACCAATAGTTTCTAATTGCATGTAATAGCTCTTCTACATTATAAACTAATTGGCTTATTGCTTAAATTGTTCTAATTTTTATCAGATCTTGCTTCTGTTAATTTGCCTGTTTCCCCAGCCCACACAGCACCTCCTGCCCCCCCCCAGCACTCCATCCAGGGGTCCCATCCCCCCCCAACCAGGCTGGCGAGGGCGAGCTTTGGACTGGAGGGGGGATTTGGTGCTGGTACACACCGCACTCTTCACCATCTCGGAGAAGCAAAGGGAAATGTGCTGAGTGTGCTCTTTCAGAGGCACGCGTTCATCGTGCCACACGCCGTTTGAACACGGGCCCCAAGTCTCTGTAACTATCTGCTCGCTTTTTTTTGTACTGGTGGATACGTTTTATTCTTCTCAAACAGTGCTTTAACAACTGTATCTTCTTCTGTGCTTTTTTCAATTTCCAAAGACCTGGAAAATGTATACTTCTGAAATTAAAGTATCATCAGTAATTCATTAAGGCTTGCTCCATCACCTCTGATTTTATTACATGCAACGTTCTCAATTTTCTGGCTATACTTCGAGCCTAGAATGCTCATTTTTAGTCTTCTGCTTTGTTGCCCACATTGTCATTAACCGCCAGTGCTGAAAAGAAATATATAACATTTTGTAGAAAAATAGTAATTTTATTATTTCAAAAAGATGTCACATAAAATTTGTGCTGGCTTTCATCTCATTTCCAAACAAATATGACCTCAGAGTGAGCCTGGAGTTTTTAACTGATGAGATATTACTTACTGTTACGTGCAGAACTGAGAATCATTAACTGATACAAGTTTAGAAGGAATGCATATTTATTATGTTCTTTGGTTAAGTACTGTTTCTACACCGCTTCATAAAGATAAAATAACAGTATAATAAATTTCGATAAGAAAGGCTGAAAACGCCCTTCAAACTAGGGCTGATTTTCCACTGTTTTTGCTATTATAAATCCTTACATTTAGGCCAGAGAGATAAAAAGGCAGAAGATATCTTAAAAAAATAGTTTTCTCAAGGGTCGAAAATCTATCCAACAACAGAACAGGGTCCCCAAACTTTCCGAGTCGGTTTATTGCCAGTGCTGCGTTCCCAAGGCCACCGTCAACTCATCATATCCAAACTGCCGGGATCCGAGGCCCCTTCGCTGCGCAGAGCTTCGGCCACGTCTCTTCGGAAGACGGACATATTCTGAGTGAACCTGGCAAAAAGAGAACCCAGACGCTTGGTTAAAGGATGCGTGATGCTGACAGATGTATTTCAAGAATCGGTAAAACGAGTGTCTATAATGTCAATTAAATTGAAAGAGAAATAGAGGAAAGCTCCCAAACGAAATCACTGGGTGCCCTCAAAAACCAGCCCTATAAAATAACAATGAGCACACAAACGTGTATGGGGAGCATTATGAACTCTGCCTGCCAACAGTGTGAAACATTTAAAAAGTCATCTGGGAAACGAATGCAACAAGAAACCTTTCCTTCTCATGTGACTCCGAACATGTCCTTCCTCCCCAACCTCCAGCCAAGGGCTCTTGGGGACGCTGTCCAGATGGCCACCAAGGCCAGGCTCTCCCAGACCCACCTTCCTCCCTCCTGAGCGGTGTCAGAGTCCAGCCTACCCCTCAAGCGAAATGCCGCACTGTCACCCATCTGGCACAGAATGCAGTCACAGAAACATTCCCCACCAGTTCTCTACCGGCAGGTGCAGGACGTGGAGTCNGTCCGGTGGCATCACGCCTGAGACTGAACCACCACTCTGCCTCAGCTTGCNTGGCAGCACCAAGCTGATNTACCNCCATGGCCGGTCCTTGCGTGAAACGAAGAGTTCAACTGCTGTTTATCACAACTCGTCTATGTCTGTCAGAAACCCAAACAACCAAAATCCCCACAAAAATGATTTAGAATGTCAGAAACATAGACTGCGCCCTGCATTCAGGGTTTTTCAAATGTTCTTTTTTTTTTTGTTGCCTCAATGCTCTTTGCTTTGATCGTGTCGGACTTTGCTGGCAAACCATAGCCAGGCTAAAAAAGCTTCCCAAAGAACGGCTCTTCTGGGCTCCCTCCTGCAAAGGACCGGTGGCCAAGTGGCCTGCCAAGCTGGTGGGATCTCAGCAAAGGTCTCGCTGCAGGACCCGGGGTAATAATCCTTCCTGCCTGCCTCCACCGTGCTTTACAGGTGCGTGCAGCAGCAGTGTGGCAAACCGGGGCTTGCTGCATGTGGCAATACAGGATGCAATTATGAGGTCATTTTTTATTCTATTCATAATTTTTTACGTTTGTGCTTATTTCCTTACTAATGGAAATTGATTTCTGCCCAATTTTAAACAATCACAGTTAAAAGAAACTTCCTGTTCCACAGAATAAATCTGAGAAGGATTACAAATCAAGAGCTGAAAACAGAAAAGCCATCGTATTAACTCCTGCTGCTCGCTGGGGAAGCGATGGCTTAAAAGTCTTCCCAGGTGAGATGGGCGGATGCTGCCGAGACAGACGAGCTGCTCGTTGGACCGAGTTAGCTCTGTCCCCCTCACACCTCACCCATCCCTCCCTGCCTGCCCCGCCACACCACTGTCCGAGTGCTCCGCAGCACTCTGAGACGACAATCCCCTCCAAATCCACGGATGTTTGAATCTAACGCTTCCCAAACCTGATCTCTGCCGGCAGCCCAAGCGATGGAAGCCTCTGTCCACGCCCCGAACAGGGAGAGCAGAGCGAGCAGAGCGCTGGACTCCCCGCGCTGCCCACCCACCACCCCTCCTGCCTGCCTGGAGGGGACAGGGAGCCGGGCCACCTTCCCCAGCCCCAGGCTGGACCCTCTGACCAGCCCCTTTCAGTCCGTTAGGTCTGCAGCTCTCAGAGAAAACGCACAGCAAAGTATAATGACGTTATCTTAAGGGCTTCTTGCCTTCAATAATTATAAATAGATACGAAACTCAGAAATGATCTAGTTAGAAGAACAAGTTTTACTCAGTTTTTACTTTTTTTTAAATCCTGAAGGACTGTTGAGTCAAAGGACCCCCCCTTGGCATTTACAGCTCTAAGGTCAGACGACGTGCCACAGGCTGCCACTGTCAGCTCCGTTTTTCTGTTTTAACGGGCGTTCTCCTCCTTCCCGCTGGCTCGCTGCCTTTTGCCCAGGTTTTCTGCTGATCCATCATACATCAGAAGTTTGACAGAAAGCCTGTCTGATTTATTAGTGCCTTGGATGTGATCTCTGCACTCCTCTGGGTCTGCTTCCAAATTCCCCTGTGTCTGGCTATCATCCACAGCCAGGCCACAAGGAACTTACACTTTTAATGCCAGAATTTAATAGGAGAATGAAACAAAACTGTGGAGACCATAATTAAAACTATTTAAGAATTAAACAAGTTGAACATAATTTTCATGCCAACAGAAGAAGCTGGATAAATCAGATCACCAAATGGTTTTAGCCATCAATTCTCTCCAAGCCCCTTTCCAGTTTGTTTCAACCTTTCCAGGAAGATCCACCGTCTGGACTTAGGTGGTGTCGCTGCACCTTCAAGGTTTGCTTTGGTTGAATAATGCACACAGAATGAAAAATGCACCTAGTTAGTAAAAAGTTTGTCTGAACATGAAACACAGACAGACTCGCCGTTTCTTTGGTGAAGGCTTCCATTCTATTTTTCAAATGAAGGCAAGACTGCGTGAATTTTTGATTTATGTAAAATAAAAAAAAAAAATCCTTGCCTCGTTTGTCTACACTGTGTCAGTGGCCCCACCGGACCCCTTCTTGTTCTGGCAGTTCACCAGCAGTTGCTTAACCCCAACATAGAGTACAGCACTTCTGGATGCTGAAAAGCAAGTGTTTTATCAGAGGGGCTTAGGGTTGGAAAACAGAATCTCTGAAGCTCACCTCCTGAAATGGCGTAGTTTTCCCTAAGAGAAAAAGCAGCAGCTGCAGCCTGGCAAGCCTTGACTTTGGGATTAAATTAGGAAATACATTTCTGACCAGGAAAATACATAATTATCAGATGGTCAGGCTCTAACTGGTAAGTCTAGGGATGAACTCTTTGACAGGGTATTACCTTCCTTTCAAAAGGAACTGCAGTTCAAGGATACCTGGAATACTTCCTATGTTCCATTTTTTTTCCAGTTAAAGTTTCCATTTGTCATTTATTCTTTCAGCTTACTTATGTGTTGCGGACTTACCTGTCTCTGTTCTTCACCAAAAGGTTTTGCTCAACTCTTTCCATGAGGTTCCTGAAGCACTGATCAAGGACTTCACGTTTGTTTTCAGGCTGGCTGGTTATTAAGGTCGCCCTTAGTTCACTGAAGTACTATGACAGAAAAGCGGAGAACGTTAAAAACNAGGTTTGGAAATTTAAATCCAGAGTTACTCATCTGAATCTGGAACACTCTTGAGCAGCTGCTTCACCCCTTGCCCTCCGGGAGAGGAGTTTGGCAAACAGCACGCAGAGGTCTAGCTGCACCGGGCTTCAGAGGCTGCGTCCCTGCAGCGCACCAGCTTCAGCCGTCCAGCACGACTGCAGTGCAATGCTAACCACTGGTGGGCCTCTCACCAGCGGGTGCTGGCCGCCTAACCAGTTCCAACACAGCCAGCCACCTAGGAGAGGCAGCAGAAATAGCCCCGATGACTTCTCAAGTCCTCAGAACGGTGCAAATTTGCACACTTTGTTGTGGGCTCTAATCACTTCAGTGCTGTGACGAGACAAGACTCACCTTCATTTTTTTAGAAGCTAAGTAATCTGTATGATTTTCTATATTACTATTCCCATTATATTCTGGCAGATCTATAGACTAGTTAAAATAGAACTTTTTATCACCTTAGGAAAATTTTGGTTTAGTCTAGAAATACGGAGCAGGAGGGGTTCTCTAGTGTTATCCACTACCCTACTACTACAGCCAAGCAAGTCACATAATCCTGTTTAGTCTTTATTATATCGGCTGTGTCAGTCAAAGTCTTATGGCCTTGGGCGTAAGCACATCCATGGCAGAAGGACTAATACAGCCAATTATTCAGAGGAGAACGAACCATCCTGACGAACCTGCGCCCAAGTACCTGGCAAAGCTTCTGAGCAGTCTGATATTGCAGTCAAGAGGAATACTGGCAGTATTCCCCAAACTTCAGGTGTATAACAAGATAACTTGTTAAAGGTAGGCTGAAAATCAGATTTCAGTATGCAAAATTGCGTAGACTTTTGAAGTTACTGTAACTTGTAGGGTGTCATACAGAGTGTCAGAAAGCACAAAAGTCTGGGAGTTGTTTGCCAGACTTTTTTTTAAAACCTTTCATGCTTTTAAACCTGTTTAAACCTTAAACAAATCTCAAATTAAACACACATCTTTTCCATAAAAATCACAGCTCTTCTGTACACACGAAGAACATATGGGATAACAAAAGAAAATGTACTAAAACCATCACACTAACGCTAAGCCCTGACAACTCCACAGGATTCTGGGAAGTGTCTGCTTTAATGTCTGCTGGGCATATTATGCTTGCCCTCAACCCAGTTCCTCTCAAACCAGAAACATCCTGCGTGACGCATCTCTGCTGACCACTGCAGCAGTACTGGAAGCGAAGGCAGCAGCTGATCAAACAGCTGGGTCTCGAACTACTTAGGACCTCAAAACTGAAAATCACCTGGGAGCTGGTGGAAAAGATGAAATACCTGCCCGCAACAAAGACATTCCCAGAAGCCCTGTCTCAAGGTGACAAATGCAGAATTCAACGCAGAGGCGGCCACAACCCCAACATCTTGTCCAGCGTCCACAAGTTGTTTTTAGACATGAGGCATTCCAAGAACAGCTTCAGTTGTTTCCATAACGGAAAGCATTAACAGCATGCTCAAGTAACAGCAAGGAATAACATCTCTGCCTACCGTTGATGAGTACGGCATCCCACGGCATCTCCGTTTCAACACTACGGAGCTGTTCTGAGCCCTGGGGTTTCCAGGGCTTCTCTGCAATAACATCACTTTTGCCTCTACACTCGAATGCCTGTGTTCTTTGGTTGAAGGACAACAGCAAAAAAGAGACAAGGCTGCTACATTATCAGGATACAGAGGGCTTTTTCTGCCAGCCTCTTGCCCCTAGGATTTAAATTAATCTTGCCGCTGCACTTCCGTATGGGAACAGCGTCAGGAGCCACCTGCAACCACCCCATTTCATACTAAGCTGATGCCGTCTCAGAAGATTTAGCATTGCTTTAGGGTGGACTCTGAGTATGATTCCTGTTTTGCCATAACTACCCCTATTGGTGCAAGCATGTATAAATCCCAATTTTGCCGAGTCCCAAAGTAAACCTGATGCTTTCCCTTTGAGATGAATTATAGGCAAAGAAGATCTCATTAAAACAAAAGAAGAAGAGAACAAGCTGTAAAACATGGTAAATGTGTGCTTGCTATCTCAGGAACCGCAGAGACAGAGACCCTACCTGAAGGAACCCATTTCCAATAAACAAACCAGCAGTGCGCTGAAATGAGCCAAGAAAAGGTGACTTTTACAGCCATATATAAGTACATGTCCCACTTTTCTGAACATGAAATAAATTACCTTCATGCAAAAGGTGCAATACAAATATTGTAAATCCTATTTCCTGTTCTCCATCCTTCCAAAAGAAATGTAAGGCTTGTTCGTAAGTAAAGGTGCTTGTACATATCCATGTCTACTAAGCAAAACACATAATCACTAGAACTAGTCTAATTTCAGTAAAAAGAATATTCTGCCACTCACAAATTTATTCCTTATGATTTACAGCTCCATGGTTTTATCTTCAAGTGAAATATTTAATTTCTTCTTATACTGAAGCATCAAAACCACATAATTAATATGTAGTCAGGCTAATACTTAAATGCTATAAATCAGAAGCATTATATAAACAAAAGTGTCGTCTTGAACAAGATTGGGAATGCACAAAACTACTTATTTCCCACTTTTATAATGATGCAGTGACTCAGAGCAGATAGAAAATGATTAGTTTTCCTTCCAAAGTAGGAAATATTGCTTCCATCTGTAAAGTATAATATTGTGATGTCATAAAGTTTTCCTAAACACTGAATTTGCCCTTATTCCCTCTCAATCATTTTAAAAGAACTGCTCTCTCTTATAGAGCTTGGATTTAAATCACAATAACACACCAAGAAGATGAATGACAGTGCTATTGGATATGGCTAAAATTGGATCCTTCAGCACAGGTGAATGATGAGACAGCGCTTCTCTTCTTGATATATTTTCTTCTTCTATTAGTTTCCTTCCATAGCTGGGATTTCAGTTTGAATTTTAATGTATGCAGTTGCCGCTAATCTTAGTGTCTTATTTTTTTCTAGCACCCTCTTATTGTATAGACAATTCATTCTCCAAAGCAGTAATACACTGAGGCTTGTGACTGCCCAAGAGATAAAGCAATTCAGAATAAAGTTAGAGCTGGCTCTGAAGTATGACGAATACAACAGGTCAATATCTTCAGAAACAATGCCTTGCCATACAAAAAATGCACACATTTAGATCAACTCGCATTCATTTACTCAGATGGTTTCCATTTCAGACAATATTGTCTCTATTAAGTCACCAGGGAAACATGATGGGTATATCCAAATTCATAGTTTCAGATTTTATTGAAAGGGCAAATTGCAGAGTATTTCCTGGTTTACAGAATTTGCCACAGATGCACACAATCCAAACTGCAATCAATGCGAGTAACCTAACCGTAAGCGCTCAGATAATACCCCCCAAAGCCAGTTGTTCCTGTGAAACCTTTCAGAAAAAGAAATTGGTTAACTGTTCTTCTAGGAAGCAATTTTTCTGATGTGATTTCCACAGTGTTCTTGTTTCATATTTCTATCTAAAAGCCAGACGAGCTCGCATAACTTCTATTCCTGCTTAATTCTGGAAAAGTGAAGACATAGAATTTAATCAGAAAACGGTTAACGACACCCTTGCTCAACCTAAGGTTGGGTGTACAAGTTGGGGAAAGGTTTGAGAGGATTTTTCATCACAACGAAGCCACTCAGCCTCTGTGAACTACTCTGTAAAATACTCACACAGCACATGAGCTGAACCCTACTCTCCACTCCTAGCGTGGACATAATGGAGCGACGTCCCAAGGAAAGAGATGGGGGATTTGAAGGGCAACAGGCAGCTCTGTTCTACATGAAATAATTATTTCAACTATTTGTGCACGTGAAGCGTGGATATGGTGGCATTTCTTAAATACTCACTTTCTCATTGAGAAGTATAAGTCCAAGCAGCGGTCTTGACACAGACCACTGGTTTCTGCAGTCTTCAAAAATGATGGTGTTCATCAGGATTGACATCATCTGAAAGAAAATTCAGACAGTTTACATGAATATGGATACTGTTGTTACATTGTGTGATGTGGCGAGAAGCAAAAATTAACAAAACCTTTACTGACCATGCTGAAATAACCGAGATTTCATATATGACCACGGTATTACAAAAGTCATTCTTCCAAACAAATATTTCCATAACCAAAACTCCCAGGTGAAGAAAGTTAAAGAAAACGAAATGTCAAAGCTCGGCTCTGAAGAAAAAGTTGAAGTTAAAACAAGTATGAATTGAGATTTAGAGCTGTGCTAATTTAAGGTACGGGCTTTGACTTTACTACAGGGACTTGCCCTGTTGTCACACTGCTTCTAGGAGAGCAATACATGTGTGGCCAGTAATCTATATTAGTTTCAGATTAATCCCTAGCTGCTCTGCAAGATTCTGGTTTTCTCACATCCACCTTTCCTCGTGCATGAGACTGCAAGACATTTGAAGGGAGCACTCCCTGTTTTGATGAAGGCAATACTGATTACAGCAAGAAGCCTACAAATCTACACCATTTCCACTGCAGTTACAAATCCAGCCGCTGAGTTTAGCCATTGGACTTTGCTTCTGTGACTTACTTTATGGAGCTCTACAGCAGGGACAAAGCCACTTCATCAACTTTACAAAGCACTGAGATCTATCAACTCATACAATTAAGTTCTATTGGCACCCAAACAGAAGCTACATAATTCACTTTGCTCGTTGGCTGGCACGTCACCAGAGCCTTCAGCTAATGCCACACGGAGCGCTCTGCCTCTGAGGCCTCTTCTGGTCTTGCTGTGCTTCTGTGTCTCTGGTGTGTCTAGCTAGGGAGGGTAGGACTTATTTTAGGGACCGGCACAATTTTTGTAAAAAGAAATTACAAAATAACTATAGAATCCACTTAAAGATAAAATGCTCTAAGATATCCTTGAGATACGTTAGTCCAAAATGCCAAAGGCCACAACATACACGAACCTAAAAACATTACTCAGAGATTAAACAGGGTGAAAATTTGTAAAATGTCACCAGTAAGTAGTTTGACTCACATTTATAAAATATCTACACCCTAAAACCAAACATAGAGGAAGTAGAAAATCATTAAATCCTTTCTTCTAGGCCAATGAGCAGCTATGAGCAGGGTCTCCAGAGATCTGCCACTCTGCAAACTAGCCTGTAATAACTGACCAAGGCGAAGTCAAACAGCGTGTTTCACTAAATGAAAAAGATGAATCCTCGCACTACAAATCACCTGGAACAGAGATATCCACAAATCATTCGAGCTCTCAGGTTAGGAACACACGGTCTGGCGTGGGAAAGGCCAATTCTTCACCTGACTTGACAGTTTATGTATCAGGCAAACTATTTTCCATTACTCGCAGGACAAAACCAGTTCTATAAGGCTTTGGAACCAATGTAAACAATCCAAACCCTCTGCACAAGTACTGACAGGGGATTGTATTCCAAACATGAACAGTAATTTACAACTTCTTAGAATTCATTCATTTCCAGGTTTTCTTCTCCGTAGCTTGCAACAAAGCCGGCTGTTAGGACATTTTTTTTAAGTAATTAAACAAACTCACTCAAGCTGTGATTTAGTCAGAGCACCACGACTGACATACGCGTGTTTCCTGGAAAAAGTGCTGTGCACATAGAGAGGCTTTCAACGTGATGCTCAATCTAAAGAGGGCACGCGCAGAGACAAGTTCACACCTGACCCAGAGGAGAAGTGCCATCTCTTCAAGCTCCAGCTTTATCAAACAACTCCTGAGCATGTCCTTAAAGTCTCTACCCCAGAATTGCTATTAAATTGCCAATGAACTACAAAGCACATATTTTAGGAAAGTTTTGGGCCTAAATATGGAAGAAGACCAAAACGTCCACAATTCACCTGGGAAGCTCTTATTTGTCTCTGCGCAGCAGCAGTACAGACAGTGCTGAAATAAACAGGGAATATGATGAGCATTACAACTCATAAAAACAAAGCCATCTAAAGCAATCCAAAGCAGTAACGATTAATTGTGTGCTTTGATATTGGCCAACCAGGACAGGCAACGGTGAAAGCCTCCCTCGCGCTCCCGAGCTTTTCCTCTGGCAAGATCCTACTGTCAACCATTTTTAATTCCACTTCTGACTGTAAGAATTAATGAAAGAGAACCCTTTTAGAAATCATTGGACGGGCAGGGAACAACACTGTGTTCAAGAGTCAGCTAGGTCTCGTACCTGGACATGTGCGTGTCTGGTTTCTTCACGGCTCAACCCATTCCTTTCAGTTCCACGAGACAGCTGCAGAACCGCCAAGCTCTAATGCTTTCCCACACAGTTGCCTCTGTTCAAAGGAACTGCTGGGACTAGTGGTACCACCGCACTGATACGACCAAGGCCAACACCTGCCCCGGGCTCTCTGCAACAGTGATTAATGCCTCTCATGAAGTTACGTAAGGTTACTACTCGCAGAGGTGCACAATTTGGAATCCTATTCTGCTGTCTTTGCAGACGTCTTAGACATCCCGTTTCTTGCAAAGATTAAAAGAAGTAGTAATCAAGGTGTTCGGCTCAGCATTAAGAGTTGCGTGCATAAAACTGGGGAAAACCCATCTATCACATCAAGATCTCTGCTGGAGGTTGTCAGGAGTGCATTATGGCACAGGCAGAAGACAATCAGCAATCATTGAGTCTCATTCCACCAAGATGAATGGCACCAAAATCCCTGGTAAGAGCCTGAAACTTCCCTTTTCCTGTTTTCCACGTTTCTCCCTCACAACTATTGCTGCTGCTTTGTTTCACTCCGTAGCTTTGGTTTCCTGTGCGACTTCTGCAGGAGGCTACCGCGAGCTGTTCGCATGCCAGCTCCTTCTTTGTCTTACAGTGCTGCCGACACACCCCGAGGGCGGTCGCACCCGCAAACGAGCGCTGGGAGACCACTCCTGCTGGAAAGAACTTCGTTCTGAGGGAGCCAGCCTGCACGGGTCCATCTGCAAGGCAACCGAGCTGGCCTAGACAAGGCTCCTGCTACTTTACAATGAAGCTTTGCCTCAGCAAACAGCACATTTACTGGTGATGTACCAGACTTTAACTCCTTCTTGGGCAGAGGTATCAGGCGTTCATTTAATTTCATTAATTCTCCCTCTCCCGCCTCTCTACTATTTTCACGTAATATAGAACAGCTTCTTCCCACCTTGACAAGTGACATCTGCAGCCTCCTCCTTCAGACCTCATGTGATCAGTGATTTGGCTCTGCTGTAATCAGGAGAAACAGGTCGACCCAGCCAGGAAATAATTTCTAGACACTTTACACACAGCTCCGTATATATACAAACCCATTTTTGTTGCTCCCTTGAGTTGCTCAGGTCATGAAGGAACTGAAACTCTTTAAGCTTCTGAGGGAGGCTCTGAAATAACGTGCCTTCTTCGTATATCATTTGCTGACACACATTTACACGCACTTGTATACATGATGGCAACTGGTACAGTAATGTCGTGGTTTAATCCGGCAGCCGGCAACTAAGCACTAGAGAGCCACTTGCTCACCTCTCTCCCCACAGTGGGATGGGGAGGAGAAAAGGAGAAATGGAGAAACTCGTGGGCTGAGATAAAGACGGTTTAACACAACAACAAAGTAAATACTAACACTACTACTATTAATGATAATAATGAATATGCAAAACAAACTATCTACAATTTTTCTCACCACCCAATGACTGATTCTCAGCCAGTCCCTGAGCAGCAATCACAGAACCCGGAAAATCATGGATTTTGCAAAACTCCTGGAACAGATGGAACTCCTGGAAAAGTTCGAACTCTCAGGCAAGAGAGGATGTGAACCCATGGAAACGAGAGAGGAGGATTCCTGCCCCTGGGCCAACCCTCCTTATAAAGTGAGTGTGGTGTCTGTGGTATGGAATATTTCCATGGGCTAGCTTGGCTAGCTGTCTGGCTGTGCTCCCTCCCAGCTCCTGCACACCTGCTCAGTAGCTGAATAAGAGAAATTGGAAAAAAGTCCTTGATTTCATAGCAACAGCTAAGAATATCAGCATTACCAACGTTCTTCTTGTACTAAATCCAAAACACAGCAGCTACTGGGAAGAAAATGAACTCTATTCCAGCCAAAACCAGGACAAGAAACGATAACCGCAACTTTCTGAAGATGAGATCTTGCTCAGTAACACCTACAAACGAAGGGATGGCTGCAGTTATGCGGCCAGCACCGGTGCCCCAGAGCAACCCTGCCCACTCCCAGGCCATCAGCTGGACCCAGGCACACGAGCAAGCGTTCAGCTGCCAACAGCAGCAGCACTGTCCGCATTTTTACTTCACTTCTTTCGAGAACTGCAGAGCGCTTCCCAGAAGTTAGTTAGCTTCAAAGCACGCCGCTGAGATACATCAGCATTACCGTCACATTTTCCAGAGGGGCTGACTGAGGAACCAAGTCTGTACGGAAAGCCGTTGTGATACAGACCTGGGGCATCTCCTCAGCTTCCTCTGCTCCTTCCAGCCATCGCCAAGCCCTGGTCGTGCTGTTGCTAGAGACCTGCTGTCCCTCTTACCGGGCAGCAGAAGCAGCTGGTGGGGTTCAGGTGGACGTGCCTGTACAGCGTGCAGGTGTCAGAGGGAAACCCATGCTATGGTACACCCTCCTTGCTCCCCGTTGCCAGAAGTCTCATCATCTAATTGGAGACCACAAAGCCACTCAATGGCAAAACAAAGCACAGAGCACAGAAGCAGAACTGATCAAACGTACGGAATTTTTGATTTCTAGGTGGAAAATACCACACTGGTAGAAAGTGAAACGCTTTGCTTCAGGAAAATGACTTCCCAGATGCTGGCACAGACCCCTAGAGCGGAGCGGCACTCCCGCAGCCGGGGCAGCTGCCGGAGGCGTGGGGCAGGCTCCAGCCCTCCCGCTGACTCAGGCAGAAAACAAGGTCTCAAGGTGGGGAGAGACACTAAAAAGGAAGGGGGCAGGGGAACAGATAATCTATGTCCTACTTAGTTCAAAACAGCAACCTTGCTGCTCTTCTCATCTTGAACACATCACTTTATCTGGTTCAATAAATGTTTCTCCTGACACATTTGTTCTCTACAAAAGGAACTATTGACAGAACAGGCAAGAACAAAGAACTGTTCTTCCAATAAATTAATTTTTCAGAGCTTCTCCTCCTTCAAAGCCTCTTTCTTTCCTGGGTGGAGGAGGAAGATGCTGGTCCAGATAACCCTCATTATGAAAACTAATTCTAAAGGAAGTTGGAAAAGAAGCTTCCTTTCCATTAAAAAGACTTTTTTTGCTGCTCCATGTTATCAATAAAGAGCACTTGCATCATTGCAGGTCCCATAACTCGTTTCTCTCTCCAATATGTTGGGATGAGTATTTTATTCTGCTGCAGCTAATCATATTTTACCATAAAGAATGTTATATTAATACCAAGGAGAGCAGTATGTATTCCGTTATAAAGGATTTAGAACAGTCAAGAACACGCACAGCTTTTAACCAAAGACTTTGCTGGTAATAACACTCCTTTTTTCCATTCAGATCTGAAAAAGATTCAGATTTTTTCATTGTTTAGCATATGAAGTTTGGTGGGTTTTTATAGCTCTAGCTTCAGACCATCCGCTCTTAATTTAGGAGCTGTGATTACTAATTTAAATGTTCTTTGGAGTTCTCAGTTCTTTCATCATCAAGTCTTCCTCTATCAATAGATGGATCATCATTTACTAGTAATACTAGGAAGATTTAAATGCTCCAAGATTATTAAATACCTTAAATTTTAATCTGTTGTTTTAAAATATTTATTTTACCAGAAAGCCTAACTTTCACATTGGTATTTTGCACGTTCAGAGCTAAAATTTCCAGATGAAATAAGACAACTAAAGCCTTTATTTATTATGGAAGTGAGAACCAGTCCATTATTCCTGAACTAAAAATATCTAGCTGCCAGAAACAGCAAATCAGTTGAGATTTGCAATATATGAGAGTTTCAGAATCAGGCCTCTGGTCGCCCTGCCTCACGGAATCACATTAGGCCAACACAGAGCTCTGAACAAGCTGTTGGGGAGCAGCAGAAGCGCGGCAGGCTGGCGCTGCGGCCGACGTGGGCAGCCTCCACCTCCGGCACCGAACAACAGGCCGCGTCCCACCGCAGCAGCTTTCCTTCTGGACACCCTCGCAGCTCTCTCCCGTCCTGCTGCTAATTTTTGTTGCATGTAGAGGAGGCGTTGTGGAAGGAGGGCGGGCGGGAGAGAGAGAAGAGGGCATCAGTCAGAAGACACAGGCAGCCCATGAAACCGGGCTAAGGCAACCACAGAGCTCTTTCCAACGGCCGCTCTCCAAGCCACCCTCAGACCAAGCTTTTCCTTCAGCCTGTATAGCCTAGATTGCTCCAGATTTCTGTCCACAGCATACAGCGTTTCACCCTATTTATACCTACTTCCACTATATATATTTAAATAAACATTAATAACTAAAATGTCATGACTCAACTGCTGAAGCTTAAAACAGTGAGGGACTCAATCTTGTATCTCCATTTGGAACAGCTCAATTGGGTCTGGCCTTTTTGCTTCCTTTTATGAAAAATTAAGATATAAATGGCTGAAAAAAATCCAGTCTTGGTGTCAGGACAAGGCACCTGGGGACGCACTGAACACCGTCAACTAGTATATGCCTGCAGCTGATGGACTGAGATATGATTTAAGTGTAACTTTCACAGGGTATTCCTATCAGTCGTATGCTATGTCCTGCTGGGAGAGTCCTTTCTCCCAGTGTTCAGAAGGAATGGAAAAGGGATGGATACAGATCTGAATAAGAAACAGTTCCAGGGAGCGTGGAGCTTGGTAATGCCCTGGATATGTCTTTAGAACTGGACAAACGGCTGAGCATGGGAGATTTACTTGAAGTAGGTCCCAATCAGAGCCAGCAGATATAATCGTAAGGTAAGATTGCACTAACTTCTGTCAAACCTGACTTTGTATCTGAAAGAGAAACATGAGTGCACACTCAAAAAGACACATTTAGGATGACAGCTTCATGCTAACAACAGGCACCTGCAACACGCCCATTAAATTTACTACCCCAGATCCACTGTAGCTTTCTATATTTTTCCCACTGTTAAAATAAACTGTTGTACATTAATAGCACAACAACATAGACACCAGTAGTCCAAAGTGGACTTCCCAAAGCTAAGGCTTACTTTCATCATTCCCCACCCAGAGCCAGCAGTGAGCTGCCTTTCAAGCAGTCAGCGGCATCCCAAAGCAGATGTTCGTGCTGCGCTGGGGAGTAACCGCAGCACAGCTGGAACACGGCAGCAGCTCCACCCGGCACACGAGCTACTCGCAGCCAAAGATTTTGCCCTATGCTGCTGTGTTTTCAAACAGTAATTTTAGTATCTTCTCTCTAATCTGAGGGCATATTCTAACACGACAGAACACGTCCTTTTCAAATTACAGTTGCATCTGAATTTTTATGTGAAGGCCTGTAATACTCGGGTCCAGTCTTGCCTATCAGAACTGGGTCTGTCTATCCTAAGGAGGACCGTACTCCTGGGTGAGCTGGCATCCATCAGGGATGGAGAAGAGATGCCAGCTGACTGCTACAGAGTCACCTACAGAAAAGCAGTAAGTCTCATGGGACGGAGCAGCTTTGCCTAGTCTAAGGGTTGGCTACATTAAATACTGGAAGGGGAACAGTTAACTGCAGCAACACTGAAAATGCCTCATGAATGAAATACCTCTTCTTTCTGCAGGGAGGAGGGGACACGTTTCATTAATTATTACCTTCCAGGGTGTGCTGACTTGCTTCTGTCTGTGCTGAATTTCATGTAAACCCTCTGTTGAATGTCACATACCCAAATACAAAATCTAGCACTTCAGGCAGCGTATGAGTATCTGGTGTAGCTGACAGATGTTTACAAACTTGTGTATCTGCACAGCTTCTTTTTGCCTATCCATCTGTGCTCCCTGATAGACAGCAAATTATTCCACCTCAGGCTGGAATAATTTAAGACTGTGACATCAAGCCTCAATCTGCATTTTTTTAGCTGGTAGCATTCAGAGATTTTCAGTTACAGATACTAGAGCATCACTTTAAATTAACCTAAGCTGTTTATTTAAGATTCATCCCTTTCTAAACAAGTGGCTGTAACTATACAATGTTACAGCTGTTTTTAAAGATGACAGAACTGTGATTTAACTAAAACTTTTGGAATGCACAACCTGCCATAATTTGTAACACAAACTTCAGGTCGATTTGGTGTAGGAGAAGGCTGAGCTCTTTAAAAACCTTATAAAAAATAATACACATTCCCCTCTGCTTTTAGCGGTATATGAAGAAGCAGCTAGGTTAGGTCCTTGTAAACCCAGTTAGTCTTATCTCAGAAGATGATCCTTAAGCATTTTTTCCAGTCCACATGGTGAGAGCCTCTCGCTTTCCTGCACAGCCAGCACTCTTATCCGAGAGGTGACACGGGATGAAGTCGGTGTCTACTACCAGCATCTTCAACCTAATGACTAGTTACAGATTATTTAACGCTCTTGGGAGGAGAGAACAGCAGTTTCACCCACACCAATGCCTTCCACCAAGAGTCTATCGACACGAACGTAAATGGCCCTATGCCTAAATCTTTCAGTCTTCCCCTTAACTAACACTAGGACCTACAGCGTGCGTCATCTTTAAATCCCTCAAGCTTGAGCCGTTACCCTTCTCCAGCTCCTGAGGCATTCACCAGTGCCTTCCCTTGTATCAAGTGCTGGGAGTTGATGCACAGAAACATCTGGGCAATGTTCAGTGTTGCACCAGGATTTCAGCACAGGAACTGGTATCTTTGCCTGCTGGATCATTAGTTTTCCGAAATCTCTGTTACAGGAAGGCCTTCCAAAATGTCAGTCAACTGGGGAGGGAAGACAAGGTCAGAAAATGCTATTACTGGAAAAATAAAATCATTTAGTCTGAAATCAATTTGAAACTAATCTCCACGTTAACCTACAGAAACGTTCCAGAAATGTAAAAAGATGCACACGGAGGGAAAGGCTGAGCGCGAGATCAGCTTTAAATCCCCTGTCCAAGGAACTTCAAGGTATCTCACACTGAGCGTGCGCTTACCCCCAGCTTGCACCAGACTCACGCTGACACTGAGTGGAAGCGCGCTCAGTGCAGCCCGCAGCGACGCAAACCCCACGCGCCAAGGAGCAGTCCTTAGGCTGGGCTTGAGCCTGCACTCACCTTCAAGTCAGGTCCAGCCTGGCATCTACCACATAATCCACCGGCCTTGCAGCAGCGCTGAGATCTTTGGACCCCTCTTCCAAGAGCCCTGCTGCTGCTTGCCACAAGGCAGCTGGGATCTGCAGGCAGCGTGAGCGCAGGCTCCGACCGCGGGGATGTCTGCCAGCAGCAGACCCAGAGGCATCCCCCACACAGCAACAGTAACCAGCAGCACAGACAAAATTAGAATCAGGGTAATTATTTTACCTGTATTTACCCTAGTTTAGCACCGATATGGAGATAATTGGGAGGGACAGGGAGGCGGGCTGGGCTTTTACACCACACCTGAAGGAAATCAGTGTGAGAAACCCAGAAGCTTGGCTCTAACCACTATGCAAGGACTGTCCATAAAGCAAAGGGACCTACTCCGTTCTACTGGGGCAGAGCAGCATACCAGCACAGAACTTAAAAAGCCTAATCCAAGTATTAATTACTGATTGCCTAACAGATTTCAAGCCTCTTCTGGTTTCAAACTGTTCCTAAATTGATTCTAATTTCTTCTGTGGAACAATTAAAAGTATTTTTGTTATCCCAATGAACTGAACTGTAACCAAAGCTATTGCAAATAAACATAAAAGACAGATGATGAAGATGGTAATAAGAATATTGCTACTGTGTCCTGAATAGTGACCAACACTTCTTAGTGAATATCATCTTTCACAACAACAACAAAGGATAAGAGCACAAGGCTATTTCATGCAGTCATCAAAACAAAATGCACTGAATATTATATTTCATACTAAATACATTACCCTGGCAGTTTGACACTCAACATTTCAATAGATATTGCGTCTCTCTAACATTCTGCCTGAATTTCTGCAGATGGACTTTTAAGTATCAATGGAAGATTACTTTACTTGTCACACTAAAAAGATTTTAAAGAATGGTTGCACACACTTCGTTTTTAATTTTTTTTTATTTCTTTTTCTTTTTAAAGGGAAACGAATCACGAATTCAGAAACACGGTTATACTGAAAGGTCAAATCCCATGTTGTGTACTCGTCCTTTATGCATAGTGCTCTTTCAATAGCTAAACCGTCTCTTCTCTGATGTGCCCAGCAAAGCATTGAGAGGATCTGCTCAAGTTAAACTACGCTAACCTGAACTAGGCTGAGATCACTGGAGATAAACTAACAGTGTTCCCAAATTCATCAACCTGTTGTGATACTGTTTGTTTTTTTTTTAAAATGTATTTTATTTTTGAACTGTGCAGGATCCTGGAGACATGTAAACACACAAGAATCTCAATTTTCAGTAAAAGAAAACACAAAACCCCAAACAAGTAAGCACCAGGGAAAAAACGAATCCCATCAAACTAAGTTTCTGGATCTCACAATTTCAGAAAACACCCTGAGCACAAAGGTATCTCCTAGGATCACAAACAAACAAGAACGACAGCGATTTAATAGCCTCGGAAAACACAGGGATTTTGAGGTTCCAATCCAGAGTCCTGAAAAGCGGAAATCTGTCAAGGTTAAGTAGGACACATTACTGCGTGTACGCCAGTCATTAGAAGTTTTCGGCGACGCCACAGCCCTTTTCACCTGACATGTCCTCTCCGTTCGCGGAAAATGAGCCCTGACTAGGTCAGAACGCCGCAGCAATTGCCTCATCGAACACTGGATCTCTACACAAGCAGCATCTCACTCGCTATCAGCTTCGACGGGCCACTGCTATCATATCTAACAGCAATTAACATCCTTGTAAGCCACTGTTATTCTAGAATTTTAAATTTGCTTTTTTTTCTTTTTAAATGGGGGAAGAGGAGGGTGTTTGTTCACTGCGAGCGAGTTTCATTACTCACATGGCAAATCTGCCAGTAGCAGATCATGGAATGGATTGTTACCTTTCCCTATCCATTTTGTAAAGATATTGCTTTCTTTCCAGACTGCAAGCATCACTTCTAACTGGATTTTGAATTATAATGTGAACTTTACAAAATTATTGGTGCTATTCATATCACTAGTTAGATTCTAGGGAATGGCAATATTTTTTTGCCCTTCCCTAAACCAGCACCTCTTAGTGTTTTATATAAAACAACCGCGGCCAGCAGAAATCGAACATTTCCAAGTAATGTAAAGTATTACATTGCACCGGGTAAACAAGGAATAAAACATTTTTATACTTCTCCTTAACTTATTTGCTTTTGGAAAATATTTATGCAGCGTAGAAGACACGAGGTTATTGAGAAATACAGCCAGTTTCTCTTCTTTAATTGAAACATTTATGCTTTCTGTTCTGCTAGCAAAAAGCAATGAACAGTAATAATGCAAGATAAATATACAAGAAACTTATAGATACGATTGTAAAACAACATCATCCTAATGCTTTCATTTAATTACCCTGAAATGTATTCTATTTAATATTCATTACTCAAAAGCCAATTTAAAAGGGAAAGAGGTGAAGGGACTTATTCAGAAAGACGGACTGTCATTCACTGCAATAGTTATCTAATATACAGAAGTTAATAAAGCAGATTAATCTACAAGTCCCTTTAAGCCATCACTGAGTTTAGAACAACTGCCTCTTTGACCTCTAACCCTCCCGCTGCGCACCAGTAGCAGGTGCCAGCTGCACTAAAACGATGGCTGACGCGTTTTAAGGCAAAGTCTTTTCTTACTTTGCTTCTGACCAGCAGCTGACCCTGTAGGACGATTGTTTCATGTGCTGGCCTAAAGGCTACATAAACCAGTAAGGGATGAACAAAAGCATACATACACCAGCTGCCTAGCCCGAGGGTGCACATCCAACACTGACACCTCCAGCGGTCCGTGCCGCAAGCCGACTCGCCGCTTTTTGTTTCCATACATGAATCCTCCACAATACTTGTTACTCCGCGGAACTAAACTTCTCTCCACCCCCAGAACTGTTTGTGTAAACTACAGCACAGCTTGGATGATTAAGAGGAGCTTCCCAATTTGATTTAGCACCATTATTAAGAGCGTGAAATCTTCAGACTCATCACTAATGATGATGTATTTTAACATTAAAAGTCTTAAAATTAAATTACTCGATTCACATGACAACGAATCACAACAAGGCTTTAAACAAAGCAGAATTAGAGAAGACACTAAGCTCATTAATATTTCTTGATTTCTTAATTGACAGCACTCATAGTGAGAGCTATAGGTTTAGCAATATACTTGCGACCGAGGCTGCTGCTGCCTTTATACGTGTGCAGGAAGAAGTACGTATAAAAGAGAAGCAACCATGTTTTCCATGAAGATAAGGTGGCTTTGACATCGCTATTTTGCTGATACAAATTACACAACCACAAAAACAATCAAGAGTAATGATTAAATGCAGTTATGTACATGGGAGACTACTAGTGCAAATGTTAACATATTTAAATGGGTTCCCTTCATTAAAAAAATTATATATGATATTAAACCATCAATCAAATCGAAACACTAGAGTCTAAACGTATTGTCACTGGTTAAAATAAATGACTCTGAGACTGAATTTTGGCTCGCTCAATATGGTGCCTTTTCTGTTGCTTAGCCACCCAAGTCTCTGCTGGCCCGGGCTACAGCTGGTATATCTCCATCCCTTTCAATTAATAAAGAAAGTTATGATAGCATTGGATAACGTTTTTAAATTGTGCTAAGAGGCTGAAAACAGATGTCCCAGGGAAAATCCCTCTCACTGCTGGTATCAAACCTTTCAAGGCTCAAGCCAGCAAAAGCTGAGTGCTCTGGTCCCGACTCAGCTGAGCCTTTACACACACCTCATTTCAGGCACAAGAACCACCGCACCTGTGGGTTTGATCAGCTCTTCAGATTAAGCACACGCTCACATACGTGGCTCAACGGGCTCAGGTACTCAGCATCTTGCACAACTGCCCTCTGCCAGTACAATTCAGACTCCTTTTTGCGAACTGCTTATATGCAAGTGCTTCTGCACGGGCTACGAAGCGTGCATTATAAACACATCCCCTCGACTGGTTTTTATTTCAATTACTGCGCATAACTCCACACTAGCTGTATATGGCACTGAGGTTTATCTGAAAAACAAAAACATCACTGTTTTTATCACATAAAAGGGGAAAAAGGAAAGTAGCAATTTACAATGCGTTTTTATTTTAGAAACACCACTTGATTTTTCATTGCAACTGGCATCTTAATTTTCTGTTTCACATTTGCTACGCAGTGCTGCTGCGGTGCTTCATTTCGCGCACCTTCGTCACTCGGTGAAGCTCTTAAGTCACAAGCGCTCGGCTCCACCGAGCAGCCTGGTGACGTTCGACCTACACCGCTGAGCCACGCACCCCGCTGTCACCACAGTACTGCCCATCCCATCCTGCTCCCTTGTGCAGCTCTGCCACGCTCGCCGTCACCCACGCCCTCAAAGCTCTTTGTTCACCTTCCCACCTGCCCACTGCAACGCTCCTTTCCCACAGAGCCCTCCCCAGCCCACGCGCTCCACCGCGTTCCCCTACGGCAATGCACGCCAGCTCTTCCCACGTCCCTGCCGCGGCGTTCCCCACCCACTGCCCCCAGAAATGGTGGACCCTCAGGAGGGCTCAGCACAGGCACAACCTCATATGCCAGGCACCCAGCCCAGTGCTCTGCTGGCTGGCCGTGTGGAGGCATCCCGTGCCGCTCCACCGCCGGGCAGGCCAAACCGCGCTTGCTGCCGCGCTGACACCAGCGAGTCCCAGACTGCTCCGGCTGCACGCTGTGTCTTGGGGCAGGATCTACTCCAAACACTGGTACAATGTTCAAACTCACCCCAAACCTCTCCTTACTCTTATCCACGCAATCCTCCTGAAAATAATGTGCAGGACGTAACCACCACGCAATACCCTTCCTTGTTCTTTGCGCAAATCTCCAAGCAGTGCCCAGGAAAGGAAGTGAACACTGCAATGTCACCGAAATCCCACACCAACCATTTACCCCCTTCCACATCCAGCACAGAATTATTTCAGAGACGGCTGCGCAAGCAGAGTTCTTTACTTATCGTGCACGGCTCTTACAAATATTTGTCAGAACTATGGGTGAAAGATGCTACAAAACTGATTGATTTTTGGAAAAAACTAACATGAATAGCACTTAACCACACCAAAACTGAACTAAGAGCCTAATGTGTACAATTCAGCAAGATAATAATAACAGAAGATAAAGGTAGCATCTTAAAACCAAAAATTACACTTTCATGTATAAAGCAGAGCAAACACTGGCTTCACTTGTCAATCCTGCAATAACAGCATAGAAAAGTAGGAGCCTTTTAAAATTATTTATTAACGTACTTACAATACAACATAATGCAACAGCAATAGTTGAATGTAATAAACTTCCTATTGCTGTCTACCCACGGATCTCAGCGTGCTTTGCCCCTGTTCACTCAGTCCAGCTGCCAGACGCCACGGCGCAGCAGCAGTCTGCAGAGGAAGCTCAGGCCGAGCAGCTCACGGGGGACCAAAGCCCGCGGCACAGCACCAAGCAGGGCCGGAGCCGGCAGCCACCTTGCACCTGCCGTGCTCCCAAACGTCGGGAAGTTGTTTCACCCTGCCGAAAACACAGAGCTGCTACAGGACGCATGTCAGCAAGCAAAACGCCAATTAACAGGGCTTAATTAGACGATTCTGCCACTCCCGGGGCTGCGGCAGCCGAGAGCTGCACCCGGCGGCCGAACTGCCCCAGGTAAGAGCGAGCGGGCCCTGAACCCACCGATCCGCCCCGCCTGCGGGACGGCTCTCCCGGGCGGGCGGCCGGGGGTCCCGCACCGGGCCCTGCCCGCGGGGGACGCGGCCGGGCCCGGGCCCTC
>Ga0065711_1034010_pt1 | contig 24437 bp, 26 predicted proteins | sample Hoacrofraction12_FD_59098 | JGI IMG/M metagenome (GOLD analysis project Ga0065711, IMG submission 59098) | Hoatzin crop microbial communities from Cojedes, Venezuela - Epithelial fraction 12 v2 (version 2) | ecosystem: Host-associated > Birds > Digestive system > Esophagus > Crop | place...
GCTTCCTCGGTGCTCGGCGTTCAGCAGTGCTAGGTCTGAGTTGCCTTTTCCGAGTCCCGCTGTGCAGAGGTGATGCTGCGATTGCGATGCAGCGTTAGTGCACGATGACAGGAAAGCAAGCCTGTCTGTGCTCTGGGACAGCTTTAATGCCTTGTTATGAGCCTGTTCATAGATGCAGAACCCCAGGGAATCCCATCAAAAGCATGTATGAAAAAGCCTGCCCAACCCCTACTTTCTCTCTATACTTTTTTTTTCCCCTTCTATTTTCATGTCTCTGAAAGAATCCTTCATTTTGTAAGAAGACTTGTGTGTAAGTTTCCAGTTCCCTTTTTTAAAGACAACAGTGGTTTGCATGGGCCTCCTCGTAAGTTGCTTTATGTGTGGTGTTACGTCAGCTGCCAGACGAATAGATCCAGAGACTGCCTGATGTTAAACCCAGATTTGGCTGGGAAGCCAAAGAGGTCCTGTGCCCCAGGCTCCTTACTAGCTCATGGCTCACTCTTAGCTTTTTTAATTTTTTTGTTAAACAAAACAGGGAGTGAACTATGGTGTGGTTCTCCACCTGTGCTTATTCATCGCCTCTTGGAACTCCCAACATCGTTGCCTATTGAACTGCAGTGAGAGATTACTTTCAACAGCCCTGTCTGTGTAAGGAGGAAGCACACAAAGGGCATGATCTCCCATCTCTCTGTCCGAGATACTGTCATATAGAGATACTTAAGATCTGCAGTCTGCTGCAGATAGTTCCTGTAGCTAGCACGGAGCCCTGTGCTTTGCTGCCCATTTACGGCAGCAGAAGTTTGGAGTGATTAAGCTGTGCCTTATTTCTCATGGCCCTGGTGCTGGCCCCTGTACAGAATATGCAATTTCCTTCCTCACTTGTGCTTCAGCTACATGCAGTGCCACCAGTAACACCTGCCTGCACGCAGCACCTGCACTGGCATTGCATGGGCACACGCAGACGGCCAAGCAGAGGTTTGTAACTAACTCAGGAGTTTCAGGAGATGTCCAGCTAGCGTTTGTCTTGGAAAATTGCTTTCTATTCATCCGCTGTAAATACAGTCTCACACCACTGCAAAATCGGTTTACTTCCTGCTTCATTTCCTGTCTTTCTGCGTGCTGGCGTTGTATGGAGGAGCTCACAAGGGAAAAGGGGAAGCCTGTGAATGCAACAGGCTATCGCAAATCACACAGCAATTACCTAAGAGATGTGGCAGATCACAGAGGGCACATGCTCTGAATCACTCAATTTCTGACAAGGGCCAACACTGCGTGCTACGGACGTGCTTCCTGACATACGGTTATTTTCACCGTGTGATCCTGTCTTTGGGGCAGCAGTCCTCTCCTGAATTAAAGTGATGTTAGGTGGCTGCTAACAATTATTACCCTTGCAGGGGGAAGTGTCCAGGTACAGCAGAAACCTCCAATCCAAGTTGCACTGCTCAAGGAAGGAATATCCATCCCCTGCGAAGTCATCTTTCCTTACATGCCGAAATACACCAAATTTGCAATCTCCTATTACTGGATTAATTCACTGGGCCAGAAAACATCCATCTATAGTAGGTCGGAAAATGTAGACATCCCTTCTGGAAAAGAGAATCAGACTGCTACCATACCTTACAACTACCGAATCATGCCATTTGAAAACACCCCTTCTACTGGCACATACTACTGTGAGGTCAAATGGAATGACATCCAGGAAAAGGGAAAGGGAGTTTTTGTCCTTGCAAGAGGTGAGTGAACAACCAGAAAGGAAAGGCAGTTGGTTAAAAATCAGCTGGATCTGGCTATGAAAAGATGATCTTTGCTCTTCCTTTCCTGTACCCAAACACACTATAAAGTCAGATGGGAATAATACTTTATTCCCATTACTTAATGCCATCAGAGTTTCATGCACTTTACACAGGTGACCTGCACTAATGTTCCCAGTGCACAGATGGGGACATGAAAATGCAGTGATTTTTATCTGCCCTGCCACAGCCCCTTGGGAACAGCAGGCGTAAAGTCAGGGTCTAACCAGGGAGCCTGGGCGCTGGGTCTGAGGGTGCTTTTAGGTGTCTGTGTTCAGAAGGCAGTGTGGTTTGACCTTTAGCAGTGTGACAGAGACGGCTGAACACAAGGTCAGTGGTTAGGGCGCTCACCGTAATCAGATGTACAGGTTAGGTGGTTACTGTTAGGGGCTCACCATAATCCCTCCCCCTTTTCCGTGCGGTACAAGGGGTCAGTTGTTCTGTTAATGCACAGACTGGAAAGCAAGGGAGAGCTTCAGGTCATGGTATGAGGAATGTTATAGAAAAGTGATAAGGACATGCGTGCTGCTGACTGGCTGGATTTGCATTACTGAATGCTGGATATGAAAAACTTCTTAGGAAGTGTAAATGCAAAGACCCATGACAAAACAGCTTTGCTACACTGGTCAGAGGATGCCTACAGTACCCACCCTGCTAGTCTGTGTGGTCTGTGTGCTTTCCACAATGTGTCTTTCTGCCCCTGTCACTAAAGACCTTTGCCAGCCTCTAACTACCACCTTTCTTGGCTCTCATAGTTACGTTACCCCTCTCTGATCTACATGAAGTGCAGCTGCTTATATCCTGTCTCTTTTGTGTGATTCTTCAGCTGCACCCTGCTCTCCGTTCAGTCAGACTAGGTTTTGCAGGGTGTGTGCATCTGTGCCACTGTATTCTGCACTGCTTCTGTATTTTAGCTCCCTTGGGGCTCTTTCCAGGGCTGGAAATACAGCAGGATTGTAACTTCCACTCACACTATGAATCTTTTGCCTTCTTTCTTACAGGTACAGGGTATGTAGAGACCTCTTATGGGTGGGAAATCCTTGTTACCCTTACCGCTCTTCTTGCTGCATTGAGCATCACTGCAACAGCTCTGCTTCTGTGGAAGAGAAAGGCAAGTTATAACAAAAAAAAAAAACCAGTACCTGACACAACCCATTCTAGGAATTTATTTCACTTCCTTCTAACTTGGCTGGATTGGACGTCCCTGTGCTGAAATTTTCCATGCTGGGTGTCTGCTTCAGGTTTATTTTCTTTTTTTAAGTTCAGTCTTTCTGAGAAAAAAGATTACAGGAAAGACAAAATGAGTCATTGATTTGTCCATTAAAGAAATTCTGGTAATCATTTTGACTCTGGCATGCTCTGCTTTAGAGCAAGGATCTGGCACAGGGCAAGAAATCACACTAGCAGTGTGCTGGCCCTAGGAATATTCAAGATGGCCTTCTGGTGGGTCTTTGGACAGCTGCAGTTTGTGCATGCTCAGTGGTGGCTCTTGTCAATTTAGCAGCGTAGTTGTCTAAAGGAGCCCCTGCAAGGCTGCCTTTCCGCACAGTGCGAGTCAGACAGGTAACATCCCGTGCACCCAAGCAAGGCTCTTGCAGCTCTGGTGGCAGGAGGAGGGCAGGACTTTCCCTATTTCTAATCATCTTTCAAGATGAGGGCTACTCCAGTTCAAGGGCACAATCTGATTGCAAGGAGACGGTGCAACTGCGTTGCTGAGTCATGGCTTGGGCACCATAGAAGAAAACAATCTGCAGCATGGCGGGGATGGGGACCAGAGCCTTTGGTATGTGTTTGGCAGAGAAAACATCTCCCCAGTGAGAGGGGAAGGTCAGGACAAGGATCCCAAGGAAGCCTGTGCGGAAGTCCCAACTAACTGGAAAAAAGAGAGAGACAGGGACCTGAGGAGCAACCTGCTTCAGCTGACTCTGCTTGGAGCAGAGGGGGATTGGACTAGAGAATCTCCAGAGGCACCTTTCAACAGCAGTGATTCTGTGAGGCTCGGGAGGGAAACTGGGACTGGAATACGGAGCGAGGAAGCACTGGAGCTTGGAGGAGGATGTTAAGACTGGACTGACAGGGCTCCTCAGGTGAGCAGACCAGTGGCACAGGTTGGGACCAGCTAGGTAAAGAAGTGGAAGCTGGGATGAGTAGCTGAGGGCAAAGGGGAAACCAGGAGTGGGGAAGGAAGGGTGCAGAGAGGAGGAGAAGAAAAGCCAAAAGCAGGGCTGAAAGATCTGGCTGAGACAGGGGCCCTGTGGAAAAAACTCTGGAGTCGTGATACTGGAATCCCTGTTGTTTGGGGAAAACCTACTGCTCCTAGTACTGCCGCTCTCAGGCATTCAAATCACATCCTCTGCATTCTTCCAGAGATCGCAAGCATGGCTTAAAAAAACCTGATGTCTTTTAGAACAGAGTTTGGGGATTGTTGTTTTCTAGGTAGAGTATGCCCCGTATTTACTCTTTCAAGCTGCTCTCTGCCACCGCAACAGCAGACTCTCTGCTTGCATTTTTATGTGGAGGCTGTGCTGCTGGTACAGTCCTATGACTCCAAGGAGCATCAGGCTTCAGCACACACAGTTAGAGATCATGAGGTTGAAAACAGAATGGCAGCAGTTGGCAGACCTGCTAATCTCGTGAGATTTACCTTGCAGGCAGTCTGATGGAGGGGGAAGGAGCGTAAGCGGCAGAGTGACTAGGCTGGAGACAGGCCCCTATCTCTGCTTGCCTAGACAGTGTCTCCATGGGGATGAGGAGCAAGGCACTGTCACGACTTGCCGATTGGCATCTCTAGGTTTTGAGGTGGGCCAGCATGTCTCAGACCTACAGGCTCTCCTTGGGGTGCGAAGAGATCGTGCAGTCATTACATTTGCCCCCCTGCAGAACACAGCCCATATTTCTCACCACAGCTTGCTCAGACCTGCTGGTTTAAAAATGTTTATCTTTAAGAGAAGCTATTTAGCATCCTCCTTAGTTACTAATGGACTGGAAAGCAGTTCATCGTTTTCATGTGATGTGAATATAATCATCCCACTTCTTTCTGAATTAGAACAGAGACACTTAGCAAAGCCTTCTGCCTTTTCTGCCTGCTCTCTTGCTTGCTGAGTAGGGCTAACCCTTATCTGTGCGTGAATGGTGCATGTTCCAGGAGAACTCATCCAATGCAAGAAATGTTTCAAAGGAAGAGACCATTTTCCTTCAACTCCATGCTGGACTTGCACATTAGTGTGTCACTGACTGTATGTTATCACTGATGTTGTCTGGTGCTCTTCTCTAGACTCTGCGTATTAGCAAAAGCTTCCTGGCCAAATCCTGATGAAAGTCACTGCATTTTGCCTCTCTGAAATTCCCACACACACTTTGAACAGGGCCCTGTTTTACTCTCTGTCCTACAGTATTGTTGTTTGGTATTAAATAGTTAAAGCCTCTGTCCGGCAGAGTTTCAGCAGTGGAAGTGATTTCTATGTATGCACAGGGGCCGGTTCTCCCTTCCACTGCTCCAGTGTAAGTCAGACTCTTCTGTTTTACCCCGTGGTGAGGAAAGGGACTGGCCTGCATTCTGCAGAGGGTGCCAGCACTCTTTGCTGTGGAAACACTCAGGGGGTGTGCGAGCAGCTGGCTTTGACTTAGCACTGGTGTTCTCTTCATCTTTGGGGAGATGGTGTTTTCTCCATATGTGTCATTTGGTGTCTTGTCCTGAGCAGGTGTTGTGCCCTAGGAGGAACCGGGTAAATATCCTGAGACAGAAGGTGGAAACACAGCCGCCTCCAGCCAGCCCACCACCACCACCACCTCCTGTCTATGACGTGAGTACCAGAATCACCCTCTGTCTCTTCTGTCCGCATTGTGGTACAACCCACCCTTTCCCTGCCCTGCCATGGTACAGACAACGCTGGTATCATGATGTGAAACATAAGCAATACCTACCTACCAGCCTGGTACTGGTGACCTTGCTCCTGTGCTCTGTCCTGCGTAGCTCCTCTCAGGACTGTGCATGCTGCATGCCTCCATCCTGGTCCCACTCGTGACCTACCCGGTACCCAAGCCTTGCACCATGCCCACTGGCAGCACCTTTCCCTCTGCCAGCAGTGTCGCAGCACAGAGCAGGAAGTGTGGGGCCAGAGAGGGTTCCTGGTGGTAGAGGTAAAAGGGTCTCCTCTGTTTAGAGTTCCTCCTGTGACACCTTCACCAGTGTCAGTGTCACAGACTGCTGCAGTCCTGAGCAGGCTGATGAGCTCTCAGGAAAAGGGCAGGAAGAAAATGAAGGGAGTCTCATTTTTTTGGAGCATTACCCTTCTCATTGCATAGATCTCCTTTTTCATTCCCCACACTGGTGAATGCCAACTGCTCCCACACCTCAAGCCCAGTAGCCGCAGTGGCATAAGTAATAGGATTGGAGTGGCTCTCCTGAAATGTCAGGCTCAGAACTCAGCTACCCCAAGTAACCATGACCCCTAATCCTATTTACAACCCATCCAGCTCCATTTAAAGTGGATTCCTTTTTCTCCTTTTACTCCCATGGGAGGGCTGCTCTGCTAAGAAGGAAAGGGTTTTTTTTTTCCCTGTGATCTGTGGGCAAACAAGGAGGAAAAAAATGAAAGTAAGTAGAGAAGGATGTTGCCTGAATATTAGGAAACCTTTCTGACTGTGAGGTCTATAAGGGCTGGAAAAGCCTCTCCGAGGAAAACCTGTAAGCTCTGCTGCATTAATAATTTAAACTAAACAAAGCTAACCTCTGGAGAATGTATTACAGAGAGGAGCACAGCTCTGCCAGGGAGGCAGGAGACCTCACAGGGGGCAGATATGAACGAGAGGATGGGCCTGCCCCCTTCTTGTTTTCACTTCACAAGTGGGGGGGCACCGTTTTGTGGCCCTTTAATTTTTGGAGTAGAGGTGTAAAAGAAAGCACTATATATTGCATACGATATGTTTATTCTGGGCAAAAAGCAATGCTTTGGGTAAAGGAGGTTGCAGGTTATAAACCTTTTCATTTGTATCAAGTAATTTCTTTTTAATTTGGGCTTATAAAAATCCGAATGGGTAGTTTCCTGCTGAAGTGGATGGTTTCTGCAAGGAGACAAAAAAAAAATCAAATCCATTTCTCGCTCAGTCGGCCTCGTCATGCATCCTTAGCTCCATCTTAATTACATGTTTCATCATGTTGTTCTGTTCAGGAGGCCCTGCTAAGGCTAATATAGCAAGCCAGCAGAGCCAGCCCCAGGCGCAGGCAGTCCCGGGAGCTGGCTGGGCCCTCTGCTCGCAGGAGCCCCACCACCCTGGCCCAGCCAGCCTTCCTCCGAAGCCCGTTCACCGCACACCAGCTCTGTAGCCAGCCCGGCGCGCAGGGTCAGTGGCTCAGCCCTTGTTGGCAGAGCCTCAAGCATCCTCGGGCCATCTCCTGCGTGCTGGGGGTACCAGCCCGCCTGCTGAAGGTTACTTTGTGGTGGAACAGCTGCTGCGGGGCGACTCGTTCGGGCATGAAGCGGCAACTGCGGCCGCAGACATGGCTTGCGGTGAAGGCAGGGCTGCGAGGTGAGGAGGGGAGAGCACGGGGCTGCGAGGGGGGACAGGGCAGTTAACGGGGGAGAGAGGGCGAGAGCCCTGGGATGGACACCCTGCATTGGATGGGCCCTCAGGACAAGTGAGGGGAGTGGAGAGTCAACGAGCCTCCTTTCCTTTGAAAGATGGCTCTGGTGCCCCACTGCTACGCTTTGTGAGGACTCTGTGTGGTGTAAACCCAGCCCTGCAAACTGCATTTGAAATTAGGTGCGTTGTGAAAACCCGCTGGTGTTAAATTGGGTGTTGAACACTTAGTGCATAATTCATGAGGAGGGCAGAAATCGGTGGTCAGCACTGGGGTAAGCTAAGGCAAGGACAAGGGGAGGACAAGTGAGAAGTAGTTCCAGGTGATGAGATAAAAAAGGAGGCCAAAGATCAGGTGACGGGTCAGGAGGCCAGCACGTGCCAGATGTGCTGTCTGTGGGGAGAAGCAGGAGGTCAGAGCCCGAAAGGGAACCACGGTGTCTTGCGGGCCTGGAGCTGGGAGCAGGAGCAGCAGGCGGCAGCGCTGGCCATCCAAGTAAGGTCTGGGAACTGGCTGGTGCAGCTCATTGAATTTGTTATCCTAGGGAGCAGCAGGGCTCATCCCTGGCGTGGGGAGAATCCTTGCACCCCTCTTGCAGAGCCATCCTGCTGAGCATCCCTAGGAGCAAATGCCTTCCCCACCGGGTCTTCTGGGTGCCGCCATTTACCTCGTGGTCCGGCGGGGTGGGTGTACCCAGTGAAAAGCAGCAGGCAGCAAAAAGCACCGGTAAGAAGGGGGCAGCTGGGCACCCCCTTTGTTCCCACTGCACTGCCAGGTGTTCACAGATCTCTTTGTCCTCCTGCAGCCCTACCTTGCTGCACTGCCCCGACTCAAACCTGTATTTTGCTCCGTCTTCCAGCTTAGCTGCCTGGTTAACGAGCAGCTTGAAAATAACAATCCAAGGGACTCGCTTCATCCGCTTTGCACTTCAAACAAGCTTTTTTGAGCAGCAAACAGAACTCCTGCAGTGCAGGCGGGTTCCAGAGCACAGGAGATTTTCCTGGTGCGAGGGAGACAAGGAGGCTGCTTGGGGACGGGAAGGCGTCTGCCAGCGGGGAGGAGAGAGGCCTGTGCTCCTCCGCTGTGACAGTAGCAGGTGGTCAGTGACCAAGTAAAAGTAATTAATTTGCAAATGGCAGTTGGAGACACCGGCTTTCCAACTGGCCAGCAAACGACCAGCATTGTGAACAGCCTCTGTGGGAAGAGGGTTTGTGGAGGGAGGAAATCTTTTTTGGAGGTTAAACGTCAAAAGGATCCTTCTTGCTGGCACGTGGCTTTAGACTAGAGCAGTGAAGGAGGCTGCCTGTCCTGCCAAGGGGACACAGAGCCGGGCTGCTGGGAGGGCAGCACACGGACGAGGTCCTCACTATGAGCATCACAAAGAGAATTGAAAATGAGGATGGGGAAGTGGGATTTTCTGTGTGCTCGTGTGCAAATGCGAATAGTTGGAAATGTCTGCTGTAGGAAAGCAGGTTGTTGGGAGCAGGAAGCAGACAGGTGGAACAACTTGACTGTTCCCAGAGAAGGAGTGGGAACGGGAGAGCCATGTGGTGCTCTGTTCACTGCGGCCCCCTCCTGTCTGAGTGCCTGTTTGTTCCAGGCCCCACTCCCAAATGCTGCTCCTCTGTCAACTTGTCCTGTTCAAACCATCATCCTGCCGGCCATGATCCTGAAGGATGGTGAGCCTTTGCAGCTCCCGATGAATTGATGGGGGTTCAGGTGATTGGCAGAACCAACCCCCCGTGTTTTGCTCGCCCTCCTCGCTGTTTTGCAGGGCGCCTTGCTCCCTTTGCAAGCTCTCCACTAATACCATCTGCCCCTCTTGCGGCCGGAGCTCCTCCCATCTTCCTGTTGCCAGAGAAACAGCCACCTTGGCAACCTGCTGTCATCCTTGAAACACACATGGAAAAGTCCTCCTGACTGTTATGTTTGATCCTTCAGGCAGATCTGGAACATCACTCAAACTGACACGCATCTCCTGTGACACGATCACCTGGGGGGCCAGCGGGTGCATACGCATGTAGCGCGTGTGTGTGTGTGTTTCTCTGTGTAGCTGCATGGGACCACGGATATGTTTGAGAGCCTGAGAATGTATTGATTTTTTTTTTATTGTTCTTTGCTCACTCTAAGAAGAGAGGAGAGTCTTGGCTTGGAAAAAAACCCAGACAGTAAACAGAAATCATGCTCGATGTAGGGTTTCCCATTTTCAACAGCCCCTGTGCTTCAGGACTTTCAGCCTCACCCCTCTTCTCACCTTTGTGTGCCCAGAACAGCCATAAGCAAGAGCTTGTGGGTGTCAGGCACCTAAACGGTCCTGGGTGATGCAGAGCACTGCCCATTACCTGTGGTCTCCATGGTGCACAATATCCTTTCATGTGTCAGAGAGGTCTTTATTCTGCAGTCTGGGACAATTTGGAGTGGAGGGGGGCAGGGGCATTGGCATTCTTCTCCGCTGCCTTGCACAGGGTAGGTAACGTCAAAGCCTGTCTCTGTGAGCCTGAATAAGGAAGATGATGCAGCTGCACTGTAGAGATTTCAGGGGGAAAGGATTTTCTGTTTGCCAAAGTTCACGTCAGGAACTTCAAAATTTTGGAGGTGGCAGGGGTTCCTAAAAAATGTCAGGCATGAGATAGAGAACAACACAGTGGGCAATTAGTTGTCTTAAACCTAAAGTAATTTATTTGACCCCTACCCTCTTCTCTCTTCCCTGTGCAGTGCTTGGATTTGCAGCAAGTTGATGTCTATTCTAGCCTTGAGAACAACGCAAGCAACCCATCACCCAGAAGGAGTCCTTCAGGGAAGGTAAGGGCTGGGGCCCTGTTTTTGGAGAATTCCCTTATGCTCTGGGTGCATGGGGAAAGAAAACCCGCAGAGTTGCCATGGTCCTAGCAGGCAGTAGGTTCGTCTGCTCTTTCCCGGCTTCCAGTCCCACCAAAAGGGGAAAACGAGATGTGGCATCCGCTCACCAGCTGGGCTGCACATGTAGCCTACCTTCCCTCTTCCAGCAGAACCCTTCCTCCTGCAGCTAGCAGTTCTGGCAGTCCTGGTTTCATGCAGATGCTTTGCTGTATGACATACCCCGAAAGGCATTGAGGGGTTTGGTGTTGCTGCTCCCTCGGAACAGGACAGACCTTCACAGAGAGTTGACCAGATGCTGGCCCCCACTGTTGCCCTTTCCAGATTATTTAGGCAGCTGAGAAGTCCTCCCACGTAGAGGAGTCTGTGCACCAGGGGCAGATCCTGGACACAGCTTCACTCTCACTGGCATTAAGCACCTGAGAGCCATTTCATGATAGCAGAAGGTAAGATGGTCTGAACAGAGGCTGGGCTGATACAGTCTCTGTCAGCTCCAGGGCTCAGGAAAAGGCAGTGTGGGTAGATTTTGGGCTTAGATCTTCTTGCTGGGCTGGGAGTTACAAGTTAGAGACGAGGAACTAAATTCACTCATAGTGAAAGTAGCTGTAACTCGGAATATGCAGGTGCAGATCAGTTGTGGGGGCCATGTGAAGCAACCCAGAGGCCCACACAACCCTGTAGCCTGCCTTTGGCAGGCATCAGCTCTTTCGTAGGGACAAAACTTGCATCAGGCACCCCAGGGTGCATTTCCTTCCTGTCCTCAGAACTTTGCTGTTCTTTTCCCCTCCAGACCTCTTACCTGCTTAAAAAATATATTCACTCCTCTAATGTTGGAAAATGTTCCTGAAAAATGTCTCCTGCCTTCCTCCCACTGATGTCCTGTTGGGAGAGTTCCCCAGGTTGACTGATTATGCAGTGTGGAGCGTGGCGCCAGCTTCAGTTGGCACCATCACTCTGTTTCATGAAAGACAGTATTTCCTGGTGTCTGAGGCATCTTTGTAACTCCCACCTGTTAGGAAAAGGTGGTCTAAAATCAAGCAGCCTCCCCTGTGTCAGAGCTACTTGCCATGTGGTCTGGTCCCAAGGCCACTGGCCTCCTGCAGTTACTGCTGTGGCACCACAGTGGTTGGGAGTAGCAAAGGCTGTGGCAGGTATGTGATTATTGAGGGGAAGGATGGGTTATTTTGTATAGGCTCTCTTATACCCCACTGCATCATATGCACTGGAAAAGACAGCATCCCTGGTGTTGTGTTCTTGCTGCATTTTTAATGAGTTGGACAAGGAAAACAGTAGGTCTTGATTCCTCTTCCCTGTCCTATTTATTCTTCTGTATACCTGTATCAGCTGCCCCCTTCGAAATGATTGAGTCTCGATGATGAGATGCAGTATGTGTGGGTTTTTCCTTACCGTGGAGCTATCTGGGCTGTGCTGAATCATGTGTGTGTGTGGCCCACACCACTCAGCTGCTGCTTTGGGGCCAGCAGGTCTGTAAAACAGAGCAGGAGCAAAGCAGCATCTGTGTGTGAGTCGGTCTGGTGCTGGTAGTCTCAGCCAGGGCCGGGTAAAGATCAAAGCAGAGACAGGAGAAACAAGGAGAAGAAAGTGAAGAAAGGGGCTGGGATGAGCTCTCATATCAAGAGCAGACACCACCAAGTGTCCTCAGTTCTTGCGCTGGTCAGAAGGAGGGGAAGCGTGAGTGGCAGGGCCCCATGATCTCTGCACAGGGAGAATCTGACTGCACTTTCCACTGCTATTGCAAGCACTTTGATCAGCTTCTGTCTCAGTCATCCTGGGCTGTGGCTGCCTGGAACGCCCATCCTCCAGCTGGCTGTGCCAGAATAGGACAGGGTGTTTTCCCTAAGAGCAATACTGGTGGGCCAGTGGGTTTGGCCTGCGAGTGGGAGCTGGGGCTGCTGAGTGGCAGCTGGCTCTGCTGTGGAGGGTCCAGGCCAGCCCTTGCCATGGGATGCTGCGCATAGAGGGGGAGCTCTGAAGGGAAGCAGGGCAGAGAGCCCCTGAAATGGGAGCATTCGCCTGCTGTCATGCTGGACTGTCAGCCAGCTTGGGTAGCGAGGGGTTAATCCTGCATGCTTTGGAGGTGTCTGCATTCAGCACTTTTGTAAAATGTTTCACTTTGGTGGTGGCAACAGAGAAGATGCTAGTGTAGGTAGGGCTTCATTCACCCGGTGGCATTTCAGCTACTTGCTGTGTAACCTTGCTTACAGCAGGCCTGTGCCACACAGCGCTTAAAATATCAGTCTGTCAGCGCCTTGTCTACACAAGGAACGGTTGTGAGGAATAGACTCAACTGTTGAAGAAACAGGATTGAGGAGGTCAGGGAATTCCTCCTTCACAGAATCCAAAGTGATTTATTTTTTTACCAAGTCCAATTTTCCCTCTCCTCCCTGTCTGACAGCTTTTTGGGGGAAGAGTGACAAGTAAAGGAGCCATCTTTATCCCTTGGGCTGGATTAGTCACGTTCCTCTCTGGCGGAGCAACATTTCTCACTGTAGTGGCTTCCGTTTCAGCAGATCACTTGTAGCCGTTTCTAACAGAACAAACGTCAGTGTCTGCTTATTAAGAATTAATTAATCTTCTTTTGAATAATTTTCCTCCATTTCTTTTTTCTCCTTTTCATCATTCTGCAGACACCTAAGAAGCAAGCAGCTCTAGAAGAATCCCCTGATACATTGTATGAGAATATCTAACAGGGAAAATCTGACCCTAGGTGGACCAGACATCTTTCTGTAAGGCAGAACTACTCTCTTACATCCCCAGTTCTCTGCAGAGATCCACAGCAACTTCAGGGCACGACCATGGTGGACTTGTGAACCCCTGGCTCCGTCTAAACTGCCCTTCATTAACAACAGAATGCATCTGTTCAAATCCCACCGGGGCTCAGTCTGCATTGAGGCAGCGAAGTTGTTGTTTTGCAGCAAAGCCGTTTGATGCGAAAGAAAAGCTGCTTTTGTCAAGCACTCACAGGTATCTTGGAAATGGTGCAGATGGGATCTGTGCAGGTTTCTCTCACCTGGCCCGACTGAAATACTTAAATCTCCATCCTCTGTAAATGATAGGACAATCCAGAGACCTCCTTGTTTGCTGGCTTGGTCTTCCAATCCTGACGTGCAGTGGTCCATCCGATCCTGTGCCTACAGCTTTCCTGACATGGCCATCAGGCCTTCATGCATAGTTTAACTGAGATCCAAGCATCCACCTGCCCATTTTTCCTTTCTCAGGAACCCCACAGTGAAACACGCTTTGTCATAATCTGCTAATCCCATCAAGTAGTCACAGATGCCTGCTGTGATCATACTCAGCTGACTGAAATCAGTGCCTCCGAGTAAATGCTTTCCCTTCAGCAATATCAGCAGTATGTGGTGGGGACTGGATGCATGGACAGAGATAAAGATGGAGAAAAGCAAAACAGAGAAAATATCCCTGCCTGGCAATGTGTCTCAGTGGCAGTGCTCTTTCCAGAACAAGGAAGAGGAACAAGGAGGTGGAAACCCAAGGAAACTCCCTTGTTGGGGCTGCGTAAGCCAAGCAGGTCTGGGGCCAGGTTCCAGCCCAGAGAAGTTCAAGCCGAGCTCCCGAATTTCCCGTTACTCTTGGCAATGGGCATTGTTATCGCTCGGGATTTTGAGCCTCTGTGGGAGCAGGCATGGTACGTCTGCCCCACCAAAACCAGTGGGTTTGCCTTGGTTTCAGCTGGCCAGTGTTTCCCAACACGGATATAAGGCTCCTTTACCCCAGCCCCCAGATGTTATTTGGCCAGGTAGACCAGTTCTGAAACTTGGAATGACTGGAGGGAGGCCCTAGAGGTGAATTTTCTAAGCTCTTCTCTCTCCTGTCGGCTGGAACTTGCCTACCATTTGTGCTGATGCATATTCTGGTTCTGATAGGGAAGAGGTTACGTTAAATATCCATATAACATGATCAAACCAGTGGATCAAAAAGCTGAGGCTGTTTTATCTCAGATTAAAAAACAACAACAAAATAACAACCAAACAATACCAACCCAAAATAAGAATATGCAGCATAACTTGAGAGGAATCAGAGAAACCTCTTTAAAGAAGAAGATCAAATTAAAATTGAGCTCCAGGGTCATAGGACCCTCTCCAGTTGAAGATAATGTTGCTATGCATCAGAGATAGAGGCTATGGAAAATGTCTCCGGGGCCTCCAGCCTTCCTATACTATGTTTAAAGAGATAATCCGCTTATTGCTTTGCTCTTTTTATTAGAAGAGATTTCAAACATGCAATTTGGACTTTCTTTAACCACAGGAAAATGCTTTTTCTCTTCCCAGTGTTGAGGAATTCATTTCAGAAAGAGCAATGAATACACAGCATGGCTTATTAGACCCGTTCTCCATTTGTTAAGTGATCACAATAATTATAAATAAATATTTTTTAAGTCAACAAGTTTAGTGTTTACTAATATGACCAGAAAACATTTGTGTTCACAGAAGAATTTACAGAGGATTGTACAGGTATAACAATTCCTTTCTTTAACAAATTTGAAGAAATGATGAAATGAATTTTAAATATGCTGCAGTATGGCAATAAAATATTCAGCAGAAGCTGGTGGATTAGATGAAAAGCAAAAATTTCCAAAATAATGCTGCTTAGTTTTTGTGTTTTGCTTTTTAAATGTTATAAATTCTAAAAATACTGGGTGCTACTGGAAATTTCCTAGCAAGGATCTCATTTTGCAGTGAATTGATTTGTCTTGCCTTCTTGTTACCTTTTTAAATAGTGTGTTTCTTACATTTATGCCTGAAGAATTCTATATATTAAGTACCTGAAGCTGTTTAAAATTAAACATGAGAGGAAGAATGGTATTTTGAATAGAAAAGGCTATTCTAGAGCAGTCAGTGATAAAGTACTGGAAGAATCACACCAAGTTCTGATCAATTAACTGAACAAATAAAAATTTCCAAGAAATACTGGCAAGTCTGGGCTTCTGGGCTGTGGCAAAAGCTTGCCAAAGTCAGGGGGAGTCGCTGTGTTGATTTCAATGGGTTTTGGATTGGCCCTGCAAGGGTAAATGACTGCTGCATGAAAAATAGGAAGTCTTGTAGCTACATAGCCACAGGCTAATATCACTTCTTTAGCATCGTGTGCCACAGGCAGCTGCAGTAGCATCAGGGTGTGTGAGCCAGAAAGGTATCAAGCAGAAGACTGTGAGAGCAGGGATGTTCTTAAACAGTATGGAGTTTTCCAAGGAGGTATGAGGAAATGCCTTCAGGCACAGGTAGGAGAGACTAGGAAATATAATCTACACAGTATTTTGTATAGCTACTCTGCAGCAGAGATTTGTTCAGGAAAAAGGCCATCATTTGGTCTTTTTGTCCTACCTGTCTGTATGGCCTATGAGAATAGATGCAGAAAATGAGTATTACTAGCAAGAGGAAAGGAGTTCATTTTTAAGTGTTGAGCAATTGAAAAAAAAAAGAGAAATTAAGGATTGGCTCCCCCAACTCCACAAAGGTGATGACTGGCTTGTTGTGTTTACTCTACATGCTTTGCTTTAAAATGAATGCTGAGAATGGATTCCTCTTTAAAACTGTGCCCCTAAGGGCCACAGTTCCACTTTCTTCCCCCAGCACGGTGCTCTTACGCACAGAGCATGCTCTCAGGTGACGGTGGTATAAAGGTTGATTCCCAGGTGTTGAATTATGCCTTTGTATTGACAGGTTTCCAGGGAAGTGGAGACCCATTATCAAAGAAAGCAGTGGTGTGAGGTGGAAATGCGGTGCCTGCCTTCTAAAGGAGGTCCCATGTTAGCAGTAGGATCGTTTGCCCTCTCCACCAGGCGTGAGCCTTTGGTCCTGAGAGATGCAGTCTCTCACCGTGATCATCTGACCGTGCTGTCTTAGCTGGCATTGCTGCAGAGGGTGTTGGTGACACGGAGGCCATCTAGTCCCTTTAAAACAACCACTTTGCGATGCTTTACAGCAAATCCTGTTTGAGAATGCAAAAAACTGGGTGCACTTGAGTGGTTCGTTGGTTTGTTGGTTTCATCCTTTTCTGGAGCACAGGGGGGCTGTTCTGTCATATGAAATATGCCAGCTGTATTTTGCCTTTATCTGTAGACAAGAAAGACCTTGTTGTGGTGGATAATGACAATGAAATGTATGTCCAAGGTGTAGACCAAAGTGTTCTCCTGCATCGCTTCTGTCTTCTCTTCATTTTCCTTCTCAGAAGTGCCACTACCGTTAATCATCTGTATGGCAACAGTGTCTACAGACCCCGCTCGGGCTGGTTCTTTATCAAGGGAGGTGCTTGACTGAACAGCACACAAATGAAATGGTTATTACTGTTCTGGTTCGCAGTGCTGTCCTACCCAGCAGTACCCTGAGGGTGTGCGAGTCTGGGCCAAAGGCAGGGGTCTCTTCTTCCTGCTGGGCTGTCTCTTGGAAAGACCTGGTGTTTCTTCAGCCCTTGGCCGTGCAATGCTGTGACCCTGTGAGAGGGATTTAGGGAAGGCAGTGAGTGAAGCCACCAGATGGTGCCCTAGGTCCTCTCTGCTCCCTTTCCTGTCCCCTGCCTGCCCACATCCCCCTGGCAGCTCCCCTGGTAGCCCCCAGACCACAGACTCCTGGAGGTGGACACCTACAGCTATGCAGAACATCCCCTGCCATGACTGTCTTCTACCCCTGGGGCTGGCGCCTCTGGCACCTCTTACAGCCCTGCACCACAGCCCAGGTGCCACCAACACCTGTGAAGAGACGGGTAAAGGACAGGTTCCCCTCCTTTGCACCCATGAAGTCTGGAGAAACAGCTTCATCAGATACCAGCGTCTCGGCACAGTGCTGCCCATGTGAGGGACAGGAGAATGGCTGCTGACACCATCATTGGGTCAGAGTGGCATCTGAAATGCAAAATTGGCCAGATGTTGGGGGCTGCTTGGAGCTGCCACTGCTTGCTTTCACCATTTGGAAACAGCATCTTATCTTGAGTTTGGGAAAATGTACTGCATATCAATGGTGAAAAAATCCCTTGCAGCATATGCTGCTCCTCTTTGCCGTGTCAGGAAGCTGATGAAGGCTCAGATCCCGCTTTCCGTGTTTTGAGATTCTGTGCTGGTCAAGATTTGCTGTCCACAGTGAAGTATCATTAAGAGTTTATAAATAGAAAAGGAGAAGGTCAGAGAACACCAGTGACTGCCTGATCTCCAAGGGAAGAGGAGAATATGAACCTTCAATGTGTTGCTTGATTCTGGGGCAAACCAGTCTCCACTTACTGTCAGGGATCAAATGTTTTTCTTAGTTAATGGTAAAATAGAAATGCAGGTTACTATTAGTAACACGTATGTAACTATGTACTTCACTACTAATAACCAGGCCTTTAAGCTGTCAACCTGCTTTACAAGCTGTGGATCTGCAAGGTTCACAGCGCTGCACTGACACAGCCACCTGGGGACAGAGCGTGGTGGCACTTTGAGAATACCAGGCAAGGTCCCATGACAAGTGACACAGGAGGGCAAGTCGTCAGCTCCTGAGGCGAGGGACATCTAGGCAGGAGGGGAGGGCTGCCACATCCCCCATACTGGCACTGCTCCATTCTGGGAGGGAGTCCTTCTCCTCGCCAGCCGACGGACCTCTGCTGGAGCCCCCCTTTTCTTTAAGCTCTTTGCAATATGCGCGTTGTGTTGCATCATTCTGGGCTACATGAAGCTGTGGATATACAGCTGGTAGGGCCAGGCAGGTCAGCCACCCTGCTTTAAGGAGTCAGAATGTAATTAACCAAATTGGAACAGGGTGAACATGGAAAAGCTAACATATGGGCTTCTTCAAAACGTTATGTCTTTTAATAACCAGTCAGGGCCTCTGGTTTCTATCCCATCTGAAAGATTTGTCTGCCTACATTTTTGTGCAATGATATCTGAGCACTTCCAGGGGTAATAATTGTACCCAAAATACCTGTACCACAGTGAGCTTCCCTCCCTTGTGAGGGAATTAGCCCCGTAATGCCACTAACGGTGCTTTTGGCACCGACACATGCCATTAAAATCAAATATTTCAAAAGTCCTTGCAAGGCTCAGTATGACATTTCAGCTTCATACCTGGAAAAACGGTGACTCAGGAGGTTGATGGAGACTCAGGAGGTTAAATGACTTTTCCAAAATTGCAGAGGGTCAGAGGTGAAGTTGGGAGCAGAATTCAGGTTCCTATGTCCTTCTTTGTGTCAGGTTGTCCAGGTAGGAGCCCGTAGCTGGGTAAGCAGGAGCTGTTGAGCTCCTTATCGTTTAGAAAAAAAAAAAAAAGTTTCTTCCTGAATCACCAGCACCGGTTTCTGCAGCACTCTGCTTTTCATTTTTGATTTCTCATGCATGTTTCGATCAGGCTCACGTCTGCCTGGCTGAGGTCTGTTTGCTGAGGTAGCAGAGCTGCAGGAGAAGTTACTGCTCTCTTTTACGGAGGTGTCCACCATTTTGGCAATAAGGAAAACTCGTAAGAGCCAAATCACCACGGAAAGCCCAATTACGTATGCTGCAATTCCCCAAATAAACGTTTCTGGCAGGAACATGATGAGTTGCTGCCCATCCACCCCATAAAGTCTTCCTGACTGCTGTAGAAGTTCCTGAGCTTGTGGAGAGGGCTTAGACATGGAAGAGCAAATGGCTACAGCTGCGTGGCAAAGGCTCTCTCTCCTTGTGTGGAAAGGGAGGCAGGGAAGTCCGTACCATGCCAACGATTAGAAGCTGGAGAAGAAGGAGGTGTGAGGAGAGGTGGTAGCACTGATAATTACGTGAATGGAAATGCTTGCCATTCTTCTTAATGTTTAAAGAAAACCACAGTTCTGAGGTGATGTAATTCCTGCTTGGTTGGGTTGTTTATTCAAGCAGTGCAGCGCTGTGCTAGCACATGGGGAAGGGAAAGTAAAACCAGCTCGGCTTTTGCTCTCTCGGGATTTATGTACGCTTTCAGACTCATTCAGGTCAAGGCAGGGTGTGAATCTGAAGTAGAGCAGCATTTCCAGCATGGCCCTCTCTACAGACCGGCCCTTTGCTAAGGAAGGTGCAAAACGCAGATGGGGGTTTTGAAGAAACCGGTTTAATAGAAGGAGCTGTAACTCTTCTTCCTCTCCCCAAAAGATTTAAAATAATCTTGCTGTCCATAAAAATCAGGTTAGCTATTTTTGGTTCTTCCAGAGCTAAAATGAATGCAGCATCTCTCATTTGCAGTCATGATAAGTCACTAGATATCAATTCTTAATTGCTTGATTAATCCTGAATTTTCAGAGCTGACAGTGCCTGTCCCAGCACTTAGACAAGAGCTACGTTTAAAAGAAAGGAGAAAACACTTCCCTCTTTTCTAATTTTTTTTTTCTTTAAACATAGCCTGCAAGGTAAGAGCTTGAAATTACAGGGAGATTTGTAACATATGCTGTCCTGAGAAAGCTGAGCGGTTAAGCAGAGTAGAAGTGAAACAGTGAGAGGTTCATGATAAACTAAGGGGGGTGCGATGAATTAATTTTAGCGTATGCTTCGGTAATTCGCTACAAGACTATCTCAAACCCAAATGTTAGTGCACTTATATTTGCTGTATGCTCGTGCACGTTAGGCCATGTTTTTTGTTTAAATAAGCAGAAAAGTTTCCTTCGTGAAGATCGTGACATTTTGATGTAGAGAAAGGCCATTTAAGGTCAGCAGTTATGGGGGACTACACCTTTGTGTGCTTTGTGTATGGTTGGACTGATAATTATCACTGCACATGCCTCCCTAAGAGGTTTGTTAAAAAAATACAGACCAAATAAGAAAAGACATTCAAACCCCTTACAGAATATTTATAACATTGTTTTGGCTTGTTCTTTTTTTTTTCCCCAGCAATGTGTGTGTGGCAGATCCAGGATGAGCAGCAACGTGGTGTATCAGCCCTTGCTTGGGAGGAATGTATTACACTGTCAGGTCTCCTTTTCTGTGTGACAGGCAAGCCAGAATACATGATGGCACGGCGTGATGTAAAGGTGTTATGGGTACAAGTTCAAGCTGGCTTTCCTGCTGTGTTAGAAAAAGGACTTATTTTCATGTCATCCCTCTAACTAAGGAATAATAAAACGTCTGATTTTTTTTCATTCCAATTAACTGCTGTTTCTGGATGCCACAGATTTCTTGGGAGAGGTAAGTGCTGTGTAGGGCATCTACTCAAAGCGCTGTGTAATCCGAGGGAATGTTACGGTGACAATATTAAAACGCAGGAGTGCCATTACCGCTGTTCTTACCAGATGAGCAGCCAGTGACCTCTGAAGAAAATCCCAGTGGTGAAAGGGAAAAATTCTGATGATACACCCCCAACCGTGAACACAGGACCCCCTCCATGGTTACCTGCTGGAACTAAGCGTGGTTATTTTGGTCTGCAAGTGACTCCAGGAATGGTGTAGAGAAGGGAAATTTTCCACTGTGTACAGGGCTTAGACCTATTGCTCTGCAGATGTCCCACTTAGTGGGCAGTTAAACGATCCCAAAGGCCTATTGTCCTCATCTAATCCCTTCCTGCAGTCAGGGTTTCTTAAGTGGTTTCTTTTGTGCTTTGCTCCATCTAGTCTTGTGTGAATCAGGTGATGGGAGCTCCTCTGGGATGCCGTCTTGCAGTCTTGTAGATTAATGTTTTCTTTGCTTACTTTAATTTACATTTATACCATTTATACGCCCTCAGACAATCCTAAACCGCCTTTCTTTCTCCCTGGTGCTTCTGCACCCCTGAAGTTCTCATACGCAATTCCCGTGATGCTCTTCACAGTTGTTATTTGGCCAACCTACACACGCTGTAATCCCTTCCAGCTTTTTTATCATTTTATGTTCCTCTTTTTTTTATTTCCCTCCAAGTTGTTGACATCTAGCTAGCACCGAGTTGTCCAGAACTAAACATGTCTTCAAACTGCGGTCTCACCACTATATTAAAAAATGGGACTATTGCCTATATCTCTGAGAAGAGGTCTCTGCCTTTACAACCCCAAATTAAATTAACTGCATGATTTTTGCTGCCATATCACATTGCAAAAACATATTAAATCTGCTGTCTACTGTCTCCCTGAGGTCTTCTGGTATTTCTGCTTTCCGTGCTTGAGCACAGATGATTCCTCTCTTCACCTCAGATTCTATCTTTCAGTAGCTCCTATGTTGTACCTACTGTCTTTTTAGACACGTGGGATCGCTTAGGGTTCGCCTTTGAGGAACAGCAGTGTGATTCCTTACACATAAGCAAATTCTATTTTTTACCATGAAATAGTCTGTCTCCACCATTTCCCCACCAAGCTGTCCTATGATAGTCTGCTTCAATGCAATTAAAAGGCATGTTACCCTTTTTGGTTTCCAGCTATTACTATTTATAACTGTACAGAGCGCCGGCCTGTATGTTAATAATCTGCAACAATCTGTTTGAACATCACGTACCGAGGATCACAGGTTGAAACTCTTTTTCTGGAAAAAAGAAAGTGCTGTTCTTTCCTTAGGAAGTTTCCGTCCCAAATGTCAAGAATATGGATTAGCTTTTCTTTGGTGGGGAACGACATGTTAAAACACTGCTTTGTGCAGAAGACATCTTTCTATGGGTGGCTCAACACTCTGAAATTAACTTCCCCAGGAAATAAGGTCTATCACTGAAATTGCCATCGTCCTCATTTACTCTGATATAAACACAGAGCAACGTGAATAGAGGAAAGGGAAAAAAAAAACCCCTCATGAAACCAAAGCACTTTGCTCCATGCATCATTTTCTTCCTAGGGAGAGAACAAGAAAAAGAAAAACAAACCCTCAATGTGACAGATGTTAGTCAGCTCGGCTAATGCAGTCCTAGAAGGTACTTGGATATTACGTTTATGAAAACAGTGTAAGAATCGATACGGAAGGGAATACATTTTATCATATTCTATTTCACAGATAAGAGAATCTGGAAGAATTGGTTAAAGCAGGCAAGACATCAAAAGTAAAAGTGGTATTGTAGCTGTGATCGTCTAAAGATCCTAGGGAAGCAAGGCTTGTGGCAAAAGGTAGTATCTTTTATTAGATCAACTGATAAGAGCCGGAAAAAGAAAACGAGCTTTTGGGCTCAGGGTCTCTTTATCAGATCTGACAGAAAGCAGCAAATTTCAAGCTAACTACAGGTTAGATGCAATTGCTCTTAGTTTAATCAAATCATATTAATCAATTTGACCACTTGAGAAAAAAACAGGAGCACCTATGGAGCGGAAAGGGGTGTGAGCAGAAGTGACTGACAGGCTGCAGGTTCTCTGCTGGACCACTAGCGAAAAACAATTGTTTGTGCTGGTGACAAAGGGAGAGTTCAGCAGGGGGGCTGTAACGGGCTAGGAAGGCAACATCTCTGTTAAATCCATGAGATTTAGTATGCAGCAATTATAAGTTTTAATTCTGAGCTTTATTTTTGGGGAACATTTTCTAGGTCTCCTTTGGGGTAAGGATTGAGGGGTTCGAGCTGTTGCTGTCTGACAGACATTCTCCCGGTGATGAGTACGTGTTTCTGTCCTTTACTGGCTGGCTGTACGCGCTGGTTCTAAGCCAGCAATTGTTTAGTTTCATTCACATGGCTTCTACGGGGGTATCTCGTGTGCTGGATGAAGTGATGAACTGTAGAGATCTGGGACAAGTACATGCAGGAACAAAGAATTTTGTCGGTTTTGCTGTGGGAGGAAGGGCATTGATTATGCTGTCTGCGGAGCGGTACTGGCATATTTCATGTTTGATGCTCTGGCGCTATCTACTATTTCATGTGTTTTCATCTGCGGATTTGCTTCCTGTAATGAGCTGGGAAAGGGAGAGCCTGAAGGTTAGGAGAAGAGGCACTGGGAAAAAAATCTTTCTGAGACAGTAATTTAAAACATTATTTTATGAGTGGATTTTAGCATGGAATATTATCGCTATCAGGGGCACGTGATTGTGGGACAGGAATGCCACAGCACAGACTCTAAAATAAAAAGCAGAAAAACAAATTTGCAGAAAGCTAATGTGGTGAGAGACTTTGCCAGTCCTTGTTAATTTTGGTCGCACTAGACAAACACCAAATAAACCTTGATCCATTCAAAAGTGATTTTCTAAAACTGCTGTTGTTGCTGTCCTATCTTTATTGTAGTAAATTTGTATCTATTTCACTGGGAAGAGTGACCTTGCTGGATAAAGCAGATCACCAGTGTTCCCTCAGAGCAGGTGCAACAATATCTGCAGGGCTAGCTGGATCTCATAGCTTCTTGGTGCGCTTTGGATGGCTGCTGGTCTTATTGCATCCGCTTTATAGAGGAAGTTTTATGGTCTGTAGGTTCTTGTGTCTGTGCTAGCTTGCAGGGTGCCATTTTTTAATGTCAATTCTGGCGTCTAGAAAGATGATGCCACTGTAGGAGCAATCTTGGGACTGACCAGAGCAGCAGGGAAGCTGCTCATTTTATTTGCGGTTGTATTTGACGAAGCAGTCTGAGGTTTTCTGAACTGTCCGCATTTCTGATAGATATGCCATCTATGTTTCCTATACACAGCCTGGCTTGGTGGTGTAATGTTTCTCAGACTTGGCTTGTGAATTAAAATAGCATATTGGGGCATTAAAGAGCTGCAGAAAGGTGATCTCTCTCTGCCCCCCACTTACAGCTTGGCAAACAAAAGATGACTAAATGTTGTCTGAACAAGAGAGCTGGATGCTTGCTGCATGATGTAGCAGATATGAAAATTTCACATGGTTCAAAAAAGAAAAAAAAAAAAAGACTGAATGCATTGAAGAAAGATCCTTTGGAAGGCGTTCAATACAAAGCCGGCTGCTGTGGGCCGGGAAGTGCCTGACCACAGGACCACTGGGTCGCGGGGAGGTTTTCCTGGGGCAGCGCTAGGGTCCGGCTGATGGAGCCGCCAGCCCCTCCTCGGGTTTGGCTGCTCAGCACTCTCGCAGGCAGGGTGCTGATCTGACTCGGTGCTGCTGCTGCTTCTCTGGTCTCTTCCAGAGAAAACGAGGGGGTTTTCCTCTCTTACTGCAAGCCCCGACTAGAACGCACGTCATTACGTTTTTATTTACTTTCCAGGCTGCTGCGGCAGGCCCAGGCCTATGCATCAGGCGCAGACCCCCTGTTCAGGGGGCCGTTTCACCCCCCGCTCCCCCGCGCCGGAGGAGGCCGGCCAAGCCCCTGCCTACCTGACTCCCGGCGGCCCCCGCCGGCACACCGCCGGCCGTCAGGCGGCCGTTCCTCCAGGGAAGCCGGCGCCCGCC
>Ga0065711_1007603_pt1 | contig 24436 bp, 17 predicted proteins | sample Hoacrofraction12_FD_59098 | JGI IMG/M metagenome (GOLD analysis project Ga0065711, IMG submission 59098) | Hoatzin crop microbial communities from Cojedes, Venezuela - Epithelial fraction 12 v2 (version 2) | ecosystem: Host-associated > Birds > Digestive system > Esophagus > Crop | place...
CGTATCTGTGATTTTCCACGCAAAGATAAGATGACCTCACCCTTGAAAGTAAGATGACCTAAAAAGAATACAAATAGAGACCATAATGAGAAGTTTCTTAAAGAGTAATGAATTGGGTTTCCAGGTTGGTTAAATCTCAGCTCATTTGGCTTGAAGCTCACACCACTGTGAGCATCCACTTTCACACCTGTAGCTGGGCGTTTATACAACACATCATCAAAGCTTCTCCCTTTATATTAGTCCTCGTATGGCAGATATCGCTTATTGTATCTTAGACAGGCTGCTACCTCTGGTGTCTAGAGAGCAACCATGCCACTGCACTTCAGCTGCAGGGTGCTTTGTGGGGGGACCTCTGATCCTTTAAGCACGTTGGAAGCAAACACTAGCTGCAGTTGAATATCTGGCTCCATTTGCTGACAGGTTGGTTTCTCATACCACGTGTCCCTGGCTTGTAACATGCTTATAACATGCAGTAGGGTTGTCCCACGTATTGTGTGGGAAGATGTTCAAGACAGACACAGCCCTTGGAGTATCTGGTCAGACCTGCGTGCAGGAAGCTGCCCTGACGTACTTGTGGGTAAAGCTTGTGTTCTCAACAAGTGTTTTTACACCATTCCTGGAAACTGCCCCTGGAGAGATAAACTGCTGACTTACTGTGCCTGAAGAAATCTCTCTTTGGATATCACTAATTCATTATTGCTGCGAGTTGTTGTAACTTTTTTGGGCAGCAAATGGAAGTGGGCAAAAGGCAGCAATAGTTTTGAGATATTCAGTCAAACAAGAAGGTCTGTAAAACCCAACAGGCTGTTAATAGATGGCTGATCCTGGTTGAAATAACTGCTGCAGCATTTGAAGAAATGAACTGGAACTGGTAAACAAAGGAGACCAAATTTGAACCAGTTTCTTCTTCTTTCTCTCAATTTGTGCTTGTTTTGAGTGGTTTCATTTGTTTGAGGTTACATGGCACGGGTATTAAACTAAGTCTATACTGAAGATATGTGGTCACTAGATTATAAAATCAGAGCTGATTAATATGTACACCAAATGGAAGAGTTGTGTGGAAAACTTTACTTCCTTACAATTAATTTCCTTTCTAGCCTGTTTTAATTTCTTTTTTCTCTGCAGTCCGTTTCAGGCCCACAGAGGAAAGAGACCTAGAGTGTCTTTGAATTGCTTCTGATCTGTAGGGAAATAAAATAGGAAGCAGAATAATATTTCTACTGTGAAGTAGCAAAAAAAGCTGGAAGAAAGCAGCTAGTGAGTTCCCTTTATGCCATACTAAATGGATGTGGAGAAAGATATGGATTCTGGGCTCCACGACAGGGAAGAAAATCCATACTGGCTTCCAAATTTTCCCCTGGCCTCTATATAGTTCTATTGTTCCAATAAGAAATTTGTGACTCGAAGGATTTATTCAAAATCTATATAAAACATAACAGGCAAAGTTCATTCCAGAAGCCATCAAGTGAAACTATATTTCTCTGTGGGGAAGGCTGGGGTCCCTTCCAGTCTGGTCTTTTTCGGTACACAGCCTAGTAGCTTGGAGCTTTTTGTTGCACATTAATGCGACATCAAGGGATGTGGGGCCCTAACTCCTGTAAAGTAAATGCTAGAAACAACATTGGACCCAAGCAGAAGCCATAAATGAAGAGGGAAGCAAAACCCTGTATATAAAAGAAAACAGGGTTTGAGAACAAAAGCAAAAAAAACCACATTTCAAACCTCAAAGGAAAAAAAATCAATTTTTGTTTTGGAGGAAACGTCTTTGGAATTGTTCAGTTTTCCTTATGACCAAGTTGGGAAGCTGTAAGATGTGTCCTTGAAGACGGTGTAAATGACTCCAAGCCAAAAAAACTATTCCATATTGACAATAAAACCCCACCACTGAGGTATACATTTCCTTCTTACGCCTCCTGCTTGCCCATTATACAAACAGGAAAATAGAGACACTCCTGCCATGTTTACAGGCCCTGACTTGTTATTTGTATGATGGACAGAGAGCTAAAAACTGTATTGCCAACACTGCTTTTTGGAAAAACCTGGAACTAATTAAGGGACCCCGTTTATTAGTGCTCATATGTTCACTGGTGGAAATTACTTGGGAGAACAGTTCTACCAGTAAAGAACAGTGGTCTGTAATAGAACTGTAGAAAAATGGCAACAGCAACAACAGCTTTCAGGGAATAGGATGAAAAATATTAACCTAAAAAAAAATTGCTATGTTGGCTTTGAAAGCAATTCTTTTTTTCCTCTTCCAGTGGGGAAAAGAGCATGTAATTTGCCTGAACTAGAAGATGACTTGTGTTTCTACTTGTTAATCATTTACTTAAATGAAACTTATGAATTGCAGTGAAGTTTTAGTTGAGCAATTTTCAATATTGGGTAATGTTTTTTTATTACTGGATCTGCAGAGTGTTTCTTTTTACAGTGTCTTCATCCAAGAGCTATGAGCACTGTGAGTTTTTTTCATGGTATTTTTTCAAAATCGAGACTGTGCGTTCCAAAACCAAGAAAGCAAGCTACCCAGGCAAAGGGACTTTTAGTATTTCAGCACGCTGCTCCCTTTCTCCCTACATTTCTCCTGAGCTGTCTGCTTAATTCCAGATCTGCTCCCACAAGCTGATACAGGTCTTTGCAAGTTGGGTCACAGGATACAAGGTGAGTATACCTGTTGTACAGTGCCTTGTTGTTGCTGCTTTTCTGGATGGGAAGCAGCAGTACTGTTGTTTCACCCCAGCAAGGCGTGTGGCACAACACGGTGTAACAGAGGAGAGATGATGAGTCAATGATGAGTCATTGTCATTAAGGCAACAGAGTGTATTGTCAAAAGAAAAAAAAAAAAAAATCCAAAATCTGTTGAAGATCAATCTCTTGAAGATTTCAGGCTTTGCTGTCATTTCTGTTTGCAGTCGCTTCTGTACCATGTAGTGTGTATTGGGTGCATTCTCTGTTTTGACATTTGCTGTGACAGTGTAAGGCATATATGTATGTACACATGCTCCTGCAGTTTTTTTAGGCTACGTGATTGCTTATGGTTGCACCTACGTGCTCTCTTTCCCTCCAGTTCTCTAGTTTTGCAGAGTTGCAAGGGGATGTGATCTTTTACTTCAAGTTGTGACTTTTCCACTCCTGGTTCAGTGGTGGTTCCAGGGTTCAAACTTGCAGCCTAAAAATGAACTAGGCTAAGGGGCCATTACTGTCAAGAATGAAGCCATGTACTGTAACTGAGGTAATCAGTTTGGATCATATTCGCAGATTCTTTGTATTAGCTTTATCAGGTCGGGCCATCAGAGAGCAGATAGACAGGTAAGACCGAAAGACCTCTGAACCCAATTAAAGTTGTACCACAAAGAAATCAAATTCATGTGGTTTACATTTCAGAAAGTTACATTTGGTGGGCTGTACTTACTTTTATTCTGTAACCTAATGCAGACCATGTGAACATTTGAAACGCTTTTAACAGTTAAACCAGCTCAAATAACACAGAACCAGGGCAGCAATAAAGAATGAATTAAGACTGATTGAAACTACAGCCAAATTTTTTTTTCCTCTTAAAGAAATATAAATGAGTGATATATTTTAAAACTACCTTATATATATAGTAATTTTGTCTTCAGCTTTTAGCATGACAATAGCCATTCTCTTAAACCAAACATTTATTTTAATAAGATAAAAAGCAATCCTAAACCCACAGTCTTTTATTTGCAGTGTTTTGGGGTGAGTTTGGATATGCTGTGGAATCACTGATGTTCCCATTGATGCACATAGTTTGGGGATTGGTCATACAGTTCTGAGATAGTCGAGAGGAGCGGACATTTAAAATATTTGGCACAATAAGAGTATGAGTATGTGAGGATAAGAAAATAGGTGTTTTATATGCAGTCCCCTTTCTTAAAACCACTAGATGTGTGTGCAGCTTTTTGTTCATAAGCACTTCTTGCTCGCTGACATAAGATAGGCCTTATGTGTGGAGCAAACAGGTGTTCAACTGGTGCAGACTGGTATGTGTTCAGTTTCTCTTATTTGCTGAACAAAATCCTGAAGCCTCCAGAAGATCTGACGGGAGGTGGACAGTGCCAAATGTGCCTACGTCCCACATCTAACTTCAGGAAAGTGGTGCAGTTTACATCCAAAGGGAACAAAATTACTGGCTTAGTTAGAACCAGTATCATTGAGTGGATCAGTTTCCTCATTTTTGCTCCATAAAAATGATTTTCCAGGACTTCTGGAGGTCTTTTGGGCCTTGGGCAAAGAGATCAAGCCCACAGCTCTTGTCTGTGCTATACTGAAGGAAGAACTTCCTAGGACCCCAACCCTTTCCTCATATCTCCAAGACACTGAAATGCAAACCTCATGCCATTCTGGTTTTTGGCACAGAGCCACCTGGCTATCGGCAATGGAGCCCAGCTTACTGGCTCCAGAGCGTGGTGCTAGCCTGAGTGAACACAGCTTGTTTTGCCTAACAGCTGGCCTGATGTGCCAGTGTGTGTAACAGCTTTCCTCCCGGCTCCTCGCATGGAGACAGTTGTTCTGTTGGCTTTGTGTTGCCCTCCCTTTCCCATAAGCTTTTGGGGCTGATGTGGCAGAGAGCGTGTTCAGGCACGGGGCGCTCGCTTTGGCGTGATTGAAACCTAAGGTTGTGTATCCCCGAGACTTTTTTGTGAGTGCTGTTCTCTCCCTGGGACTCAGACAGCAGTTCAGCAGCTCTCCTCCTCTCCCTGGGGCAAACAGCTTGAAGATCTGCTCTCATGCTTGTTTTCCAGAAGCAGACAGAGAGGAAGGATCTGTGGTTTTGTTTTGTTTTTTTAAAGTCTCAGTTGCAAATGTAGCAAAACACTTGTTTTCTGTAAAGGAATGTCCCTTGTGTCACCATTCCCAAGCAGTGGCCGATGTACTGCTCATGAAATGCCAGCTGTTTCAAAGCGTTAATCCAGGGAGCTGGGGCTGCCATTGCTAATTCTCAGAAGTGGTGGAAGCGCTATTTGGAAGAAAATCTCCATGTGCACCAATGCACAGAGTGTTCTGCTGTGTGTGGACCAGAACTGGTGGAGTGGAAGGGGACACACTCCCTGCTCTCTCTCACTTTTGTTGTATACTGTACTTCAAGATGCTTGCGTGGAGCTAAGAAAAGGGCTCTATCCCGGGAAGGTTAAAGTGGGAAAATGGCTGCTACTTCTAACACTGCGCTCTGTGAATCAGAAAAGAAGAAAAACTGAGGACTTCATCAAGCTCTTTAGAGAACAGGTGCTGTAAATGGGGAAAACACTTAAGTTCTGTTTACAACAACAACAGAAAATCCATCAAAGAATAGATCAAATCAGGTGGGTGTTTGATGATGCACAGAAAGCAGTGTCAGAAATTATTAAAGTGCTAGCCTGGACCTAGGAAAGTTCACTTTGGCTTCTTGTTCACCACTGATTTCTTTACGCTCTTTGGCAAATTTCTTGGTCTCTCCCAGCCTCAGTTCACCAGCTGTAAAATATGGAAAGAAATACTCCCTCACCTTACAGGCACGTTAAAAGGAATTTAGGTATTACAGGAGCAGAAAGTAAATAGGTTTCTTCTGGTACAATGTCTTGAACATTTGATGTAATTAAACATCAGGATTTTTTCTGAATATATAGTTCTTTGCCACAGTTATAGAGAAGACTGATAGTAGTATGTAATGATGTCTAAAATAACGTACTATTAATTTCCTGGAAGCTGAAATAAGCTGCAGAAGATGCTTTAAACAGAGTGAGAAAAGTCAGAATGCTTATACTAGAATTTCTTCGGACATTGAGATAATCTAGTCACCCCCATCGCAGAGGGGTTGGACTTGATGATCTTTAAAGGTCCCCTCCAACCCAAACCTTTCTGTGATTTGCAGGAAATAAATTGAAATGGAAGTTAATTATCAGACATATTTTGTAAAAAGAATAGAATGCTGATACAAGAAATGTAACAAAGTAATTTCCTTTAACTTCTCAAAATCAAGATAAAACAAGAGCTAATAAATATTAAGATTATTTTAAAGGAGTTCAACATATTCAAGTGTAGGAAGACTTTCATTTTCTTTCTCTAGATTTTTTCTTTCTCAGTTAAAATAGATTTGTTAATGTCCTGTTGAATCAGACGTTCACAAATCTTGCAAACACTGATTTTTCTTTGTAAAGAGTATTTTCCTTCAGTTTTTTTTCTTTTTTCATTCTGGTTAATTCTATTATGGTAGCCCCCAAAGACTCTAGAACAGACTTCATTCTTTGCAAAATACTCAAAAAAATTAGTTTTATGTAAAGAGAAATACAAGCCTACAATCCTGTCCCTTGTCTTCAGTCTCTCTATTACATGCTTTCTTCTGTCTCTTTAGAAGGTATCCATTCATTCACCATCTTTTGTGTGCGTGTGTGTTTTCCTTGTTTTCCCTAGACTAGGCTATGCAAACTGTCTTAGTGGCAGACAGGCTCTGAAGAAGCTTTCCATCCTGATTCCTTTCCATTAGTGAAAGTTATGAAGCACTGCAGCATGCATACTGCCTATTAAACAGAAGTAAAATGACAGCAATACACTTCCCTAACCCCCCTCCTTCTATGGGGGAAGTCGGACACGCAGCAGATAAAAGTGACACTATGACAGCAAATATTGGAGGCACATCTGTGCAGGCTACTTAAATCAGACAAAGCGTTTTAGAAAGAAAAAGAAGTTTTCCACGTACATCCAGAGGAACTCCTTTTGCTTCCCCCTAATGGAAAGAGCCTGCTGAATTCCACGAGTTCCTCTGGGGCCTTCGATGGACAGTCTGCAACAGCCTCACAGGGCAGCTGGAAAGCTGTTTAGAGACTACAGAGAGGTGCTGCCTGTGCTCTCATAAGAGCAAACTTGAGCTTCTCATTGAGATATGAGAACACCAGTCTAAAGGTGTAAGAGGAAATCCGTTATGCCATAGTCTGAAAACGCCAGCTTCCATGAGCAGGGACACACTAAAATCAAACACTAGATTGTCCGGCAGCCCTTCATAGTAAAAGCCTTTCTAAAGTAACTTTCACCTGGTGCGCTTTCTAGGCTCCTAGAACAGATTGCTCCAAGAGCACTTCATGTCTTTTTTTTTTGGAACAAGCTAGTAATGACAGATGAAGAATAACACCCTCCAAACAATTAATGCAGCCTGGGGCCTAACCAGAAAAATCATTATTTCCAAAAAGTCCTATTGACAGAACTGCTGCAGCAACCTTTCAAAGCTGCACCCACATCCGACGACAACAACAATAAAACTCTGTGCTATTTTTCTTACCTCGTAAAGTTGTCATCTCAGTATAGCTAAACATCTTAGCTGCCACCTAGCCTGTAAACATCCTTATGTGGGGAAGGTTATCAAATAGGTCACTGAGAAGCAGCTCTCAAATTATCTGGAGTATTATCTAGAGCCCTCAGATTTCCTGGAGCCCTTTCAATCTGGTTTAAGACATGGTTATGTTACAAAGACACAGCTATTTCTTGGCCATTACTAGTCTCCCTGATTTATTAGCTTCTGCTAATGGATAAAGACTAAGTGCTCAATCTAGTCTGACCTTTCAGACATGCTGGCTGTCAGAGTGCCTTTGCTGGTCACCGCGTCTATTTTACTGGTGTCTCTCTAGGAAAGCATAGCGGTCTAAGAAGGAGAGTACATTCCCTTTGAGTTACCAGCTTTGATTCTGTGCCCTTCACAACTTCTAGTATTAAATGTAGAATACCAGGCTGCTGCTTCTAGGAACAGGACCAAGTGCTCTCCTAACCCCCTTCTAGTGGGCACCCTTTCAAAGGTGTCCCCAGTTGGACAGGTTTTACACAGCATTTACACCAGTTTGAGAACCTTCTTTAGTACCTGCTTGCCGTGCCAGGCTCTAGCCTGCTGGTTGACAGTCACTGCCTCCCCTGCTTTCTTCAAGACTACTGAAACAAGGAGACTGCACTGTCCTCTTCTGCAGATTCACTTTTAGAGATTCTGTAATCAAGTTCTGCTGCCATTAAAATTGAGATTATCTAAAATATGGATGCCTTGTATTAAAAAATGAAGTGCCAAGGGAAACTGTGTCTAAAGATCAGCTTTCCCCGTTTAAAAGCAGTGTACTCCCGGATTCTGGGTTTGCTTAAAGACTTCTCTCTGCACAGCCAAGCGGCTGCACCTCATCAGCAAACAATGGAAAAGAGTCACGAAGCAGGATCCTGCCCAGTTCACATTTATTTAACCCTTCATCACCACTATATTCTTTTCACCAGACTTCCTCTTTCTGTCTAAAACAAATGCTGGGATTGCTGGTGCCAGAGTGTTAATCGTCTTAATAGTTTTCTCTGTTTATTGTCAGTGGGACTTGGTTGCACTCTCCTCTCTGGGCCAGCAGGTCAAGGGGTTCAAGTTCCCCACTGAGGCTTGGAGCAAAGCTTGGTGCTGACTGCGCACATTGGCCTGGGAGAGGGGAATATGCTGCACTGGTACAGACCCTGAATTTCCAGTAAGATATTAAAGTGAGGTCTCTCCTATCTTTTTCATACGCTCTGGGTAGGAATTGCTGAATCCGTTCTGCATTAAGGTAATTGCCGGTGTTTTTAGTACCACAGAATATAGACCTGGTTCCTTGTGTAGCCTTCCCTCCATCCCTGAGGGATGCTAAACACCCGTGACTGCCTGTCTGTGAGTGCTGCACATACTATGACACTGTAAGAGATGATGAAGTGATGCAGTGTTGCTGTCTAGCACCTTGCCTTGTTAAGCACGCTTTTTTGTTTAAAGATGGAAAAAAGGAAAATGCAAAAAGAAACTCAAGAAAAAAAAGAGAAAGGTTCAAGTGAACACGTTACCTGACAGCTTTGTTTAGACTCTGTGAACTTGTAACCTCTGTAGTAAGATGAATGTACTGGATATAAAAGCCCAATGTTGGCAGCTGCACTTCACTCCTTTCAAACAATGGAGAGATGTGAATTTGTATACCCCACACCAAGCACCAGCTCTGGAGAGCGAGGGCAGTGAGGCCAACTCGCCACCCTGCAACCCAACAGGGAAGTGCCCTCTTCCCTTACGTCTCTTAGGAGAGATGGTGGGGAGGCAGAGTTTTCAGGGTCGGAGAGCAGAGCCCGTGCACCTGAGGTACACGGGACTGACACACTCACTTCAGACTAGCAGTAAGTAAGCAGATGTATGTTGGGAGCTGGATTCATAGGATGGAGTGATGACTGAGCTCAAAAAAGGGCAAAGGAAAGGAAGGGAAAAAAGCTGAGGAAGGTGCTTGCTTTGGACTTTACCTGGAACTGTCCCTTTGTCTTCACTAAGTGGAAACTTCAGGAGTTCGTCGCAGCCTTTCACCCACCACTCCTCTGTGCTGGGAGAGAGCAGCAGAGAGGGTAAGAACGGAAAAGTGCTCATGCTCAAGTGTTTCCAAATGTTTCCCAGCCATACGCATTTATCGGTTCTCACCCTCCACCCTATCACCACTCCCTCCACATAAAATCAGAGACTGAGCTCAGGCATCCAGGCACGAATAAAACCTCTTTCTCCTTTCGTAGAAACCTGCGTGTCTCATTGCAATGTTTATAATGCACTAGGACTCAGCTAGGACAACTTGCCAGAAGGCAACGTGAGAGAGGTGCTGAAAGAAATGCCCTTCAAAGATTTCTCGGAGAGCCAGGTCATTCAGTGTGGGAAGCAGGCAATAGTCCTTTCTGGGCTTATGGACACAGGAAGCTTCAGCTAGACTGAAATGAAGGATTGGGAAAACTATTGTCCCACCGTACCCCCTGCCTTCGATACAAAAACAGCAGTTGCTTTCCACTCCACTCTGTGTGCAAAACAAGGCTGAAATACGATATTTAAATTATTCCCAAGGATGCATCTGCTGAAAAGGAAGGCACAAGCCAGATCCTCCCTTGTGCTTGTTCTTTGTCACAGCCTTGAATTTTGGATCATTACAAGGGGGGAGAGAGCACACTAATTCCTAACACTGCTAGTGTTTCAATGAGCACTGCTATCAATCATTTAGGTTCTCACTCTTTCTTATTTGGAGAAGTAAAATTGCCAATAGTGCAACGAAATCAGCCAAAGTCAGCCCACAGAAAAAAACAATAGAATTGAATGTGCTCCATTGTCTATTTCTGTACGGTACAGAAATAGTAAACCAGCATGAGTGTATGAGAAGAGCTCATGCTTAGAGGGAGCCATGGTGCAACGGACGCGGGGCTTACAAATGCAGGCTGCAATACTGCGGTACTGCTTTGGTGTTGGCTACTTGGACGGCTGGTGGTGTTGCCTAGTCCTGTCAGCGCTCTGGGCCTGAATCCGACCTCACTGCTGCTGTTCAGTCTGCTTTATGTACATACTGCGAAGAGCCATTTGTTTATATGTCAGTGCAAGCATAAAACAGACGTTCGAAACTTTCACTCCTGTCATTGTTTTCAGAAACAAAATAACTGCTGCAAACTGCTTTACAAAACATGTATTTTATTCTTTCAAAATAAGTCTGTTGCTGTTCTTGTATTACCGATATTAGAATATAACCATACTAGAATAGCTATCGCATTTTCACATGCAAGATCTCAAAAAAGAAAAAAACTGAGAATGTCGGGGCTCTAGAAAGTCACCAGAACTGGGTGCCCAAACGAGGGTACTCCTTGTCACAGCATTGCCCACAAGTGATTTTCACTCACATCTTGCAATTTGGGGTTCATTTAGTGAAGCCCCAGCTTTCACATTTCTGCACCTGTAGGTGATGTTTATCTCCCATTTTCAAGACATTTCAAATCCTTAGAATTGCAGAAAAATCTTGAAAATGATCCAGCAATTCTCTAAGAAGAGCAAAAAATATTTGCTTGTTTTTCATCTTTCTGGCCCTAATCAAGTGTAAGGCACAAGCATTAATAAAATTGATAATAAAGTAGGTGTTCCTTTTGTTTGACATCTGTTTTTTCATCCTATGGGGATGTGTTGAGACATGCTTTCAAGTCATGCTTTCAACATTTTCTCTGTGTCCATGAGGTCTAGTAATGTAAGTTTTCTTTTTAAATGGAGCATCAAAGTCTTTCAGAGCCAGTATTTGAAGTAAAGAAAGGCACAGTGAGGCTCATGGTGGTAATGCTAACATTCAAACTGAAGAGATAATAATGGAAGGCCAGAAGGGGTCTCTCATCATCTTGGCAGTACTCAGTTACCTCTTTTCTCAACATCTTGTCTTGCTACCATGGTTGCTTTCCAGCTCTACTTGGGTAGCTTTTCACATCTGCCACTTGCGAAAAAGAAAGGCGCAGTGAGGCTCCTGGTAGTAATGGTAGTAACAGATGAATGATAGAGAAAAATATGTTGAATGGTTTGATCTAATGCTGAGGTTTCACAATGCCACTCAACAGTTTTGGTGTGGACCTTCCAGTGAAGTTTCTGGGTTCCCTTTCCCGGTGGTGGCAGCCATCTCCACTAAGCGAGCTGTGCCTGGGCGAAGGGCTGCTGCCTGGATGTTTGTTTCCACCAGCAATTACTTACATATGAAGAAAATCATGGAGAATTTTGCTTGTCTTACAAATGCTGGTGCCTCTCAACTGATGATATTTCTGTAAGTGCAGGATCTGTATACGTTTTATTTATATTTAACAGTGGTAAACTGCAGTTGTGGGGAGGGGGAAAGTGTAAATGACGTTAGCTACTGCCAAGGTCTTTGGCACATTCCTGGAAGTCTGTCTGCTGTCCACATCGGTGTGAAAGTAGCTCGCATTGAAATTGGGCGCTTGCTTTTTGTTGTTGCTGTTGCCTGCTACAGTTAAGGAGCTTTCCACCCACGGGAGATGACAGTATGGAAAAGATGGTGACCCTGCTTTAATACGTGCTTTTTCAAAGAAAAAGGGAGGGAAAAAAAAGCTGGTACATAATCCTTGCCCTGGCACGGGGATGGCTGGAGTGCTGCAGCTGAGCCCAGCCTGCTCCTTCAGGCAGGGAGGGACGCGGTCTGGCTGACGTGCTGGCATGGGTGGGATGCTGAGGGACCTGTGTCCAGCCTTCCTCAGCTGGAGGGGAATTGGCTGGGAGAGTCATCAGGCCTTTGGGGATGGGTGGGAGGGAGGAACAGCCAGCTAGCAAGCACATGGTAAAAGGCTTCCATGTCTCAGCTCTGGAAAAGTCTTGAAAAACAAAGTCCCATGGGTGTGGTGTTCGCATAGTAATGCGCTCAGAAAGTACAAAAAATTTGGCCGGAACATAAATTAGTACTTCTTTTTTAATGAATGTATGTGTTAAAACTCGTGTGGACAGTTTGGAGGATAACTAATGTAGATCTAATAAATATCTCAGTGTTTTATTGAAGAAATGATTTAGAAGTCAACTTCTTTAGCTGGTTCTTAGTCCCAGTGAAGCTATTGGCAAAACTTTTATTGGTTTCAGCGTAGCTAAGACTTCTCTGTTGCCTACTACATCTTTTTTTGTGGAGCAAATTGCCATAATCAAATTTACCAAGACTATCCATTTTTGTGAAGAGCTGATTACTGGCATCTGCATTTTAAAAGACAGTGCACCTAGAAAGAACATTTTGTGCTGAGTAAATGAATTTTTCTTTGGAAGCTTGGTTTAGAAAAATTACTACAATACTTTTTTTCAAATCACTCTCTTTACGGTCTTTTATTCTTAATGTGCTCTGTGAAACACAAAATGACACAGGACGCAGGATTTTCTGGGCTATGTCAATGGTTGAGAGAATTGTTTATCAGGGGCATAGATATTTTCTTCTATTTCTTCATCTAGTCCTAGACAGACTTCCCTGAAACCCCTCTGCTTTTCTTCCCCATTCGTGTCTGCCCTTCCTCTGTAGCTGGAATCAGGATGTGGATTTCTTCCAAGTGCCTTTAACATGCTTTTTTTCCTTTGTTTTGTTCTTGTTGCATCATAAAATGTTAATAAGTCTTAAAAGAGATGAAAATAGGGGAATTAAACCACGTTGTCCTGAGCACAATGAAGCTAAACTATTTGGCTTATTTTTGGAAAATGGAAGATGAATTCTGGAAAATTTATGAAATGATGACTTTTATAAATGCTGACAGGTTTGGGAACAAAGTAAAAACGTATTTTAAAGAACCAAAGTTCCTCTAAAAATTACATTTGAACTGTGACTGAGTTTGCCGTAGCTGACTTCTTTGTCTGATATCGTACTTCGGACTTGGTCTTTCCCTCCCACAAAGCCCAAGTCAAGGACTGGTATGAATGGTGCTTATTGTAGCATGGGGACCTGTGTCTGAAGATTGAGATGAAGCCAGCACAGCACTTCATTCTCGCCTGTTCACCACCACTGCCCATTTAAAACCGCTTCTCTAACCTTAACTGTGCCTACTGTTTTGCCTTGAAATCTCTGACTGGACACATTGGTTTTGGTTTGTGTCTTCCTTGTCAAAAGCTTGGTGATGGTTTTGAAAGAATTTTGTCAGGGGATGAAACTTGTCAGAAAAAGCGTAGCAAGTGTAAAATGATGTAAGATTTAAGTCAACTATTTTTGAGGCTATAGAAAATTTATGTTTCGCAGGGGCTTTTTCTCTCCAGACTTTCCTAGACCTAGGTCCGTGTCCAGGTCTGATGCAGCTGAAATCGGCTGTTTCAGTTTCAGGACATCCTGCCAGGACACTGTAAATACTTTGGGATGCGCAAACTTCAGACGTTCTGCTGACTACAGCACTGCTTACCTGCTTGCAGTGAAGCCCAGGCTGAAATAACTTACTGCCTCAGAGCTATATGCTACTGTTTTGCAAGAACTTAAGATGTACAGACTTACTTGTGAGTAGTCTCATCACCTGAGGTCTTTCAAAACACTGAATTGAAGGATATTCTTGAGAGACTTTTGACGATGCTTTTAAGAAGTTTTTAAATTTCACTAAAAATTAATTGATTATGTTCCTAAATAACTTCTGAAAGTGAATTTACTTATGTCTATGGAGCCATAACCTTAATCCTGCATTTACCTGAGTTGATGTTTATGTAGTCGCATCTACTTCTGCATGAACAAACAGTGCAGTTGAAATCACTGCGGCTAGAGAACAGATTTTAAATCAGTCAGCTGCTTAACTACCATCCTTAAGCAGTGTAGCTGCAGTAAAGATGAAACAAGTACGATCTTCTGCCTCCTGTTGCAAGGGAACTCCCTCTGACATGTCAGTGGGGTTGGTACCTAAGCGTCCACGATGACAGCCAGCTGCTGCAGAGCACATTGCCTTGTGCCGGCAGCGCGTTCCTCCTTCTCTACTGTCCTTGCTTTTGTGATAGCTAAGGCAGGCTATCGCTGTGCAGCATACCTTATCTCGCTCTATCAGTGCCAGCTTCATAGTGCTCTCTGACCTTTTCCAGTCCTGGTGTTTCTGAGCTGATGGCAGCTTAGGTCTAGTTTGTGCCAAGCTGTTTTTTTTTTTTGTTCTGTGATGATGGATGTAACATGATGTAGCTCAGCCTCGTGCTGTGCTCCTCTGATCTGCACAGTGAATGACACTGAACTTGTCAGAGGTCTAAGAGTGTTGAATTGATATGTAAATAATAGGAACAGTTATTAGTAGCAATTAAATACTTTCTTTCCTGCAGTTCTGTCATCTTTTTTTTCCCCTCTGCTTGAAAGCAGAAACTGGTAAACGAGTAAAACCTCAGGTTTCTGCAACATCACTTTGGTCAAATTAAAATCCGGTACCTGAATTTAACTACCTTTAAGGGCTTGGTTGCTGTGTGAGATAATTCAGTTTACAGTGTCTACTGAATTTCTTTAAATAGAACCTGTCTGAAAATGAGACTTTTCTCTACTTGCCCTGTCCTCTGCCAGGAGCCTGACCATGGAGCATCAGTGTGGTTTAATCTCTTGCAGGCAGCTATTAATCTTGCGCTGTATCCTACCATACCCATCTCTCCCAGCCCACAGCTGCTGTGTGCCCCAGCCTGCTGCTGGGGGGTTAAAGCTCGTGGGGTGCTGGGCTGGTAAAAAGCACAGGGGTGCTGGGCTGGGTGCCGGTGGGTGGTGGCTGTGGGCAAAGAGGAGCAGAGCAGCGGGAGGATGCCGCTGCCAGTTGCGGAAGAGCTCCGTCATACAGCAGGAATCTCTGCCCTGGGTGACGGACAACGCCGATTAGAAAAGGCTAAATGTCAACATTGTTCTGAACTGATAACTGGAAATTTTCCAAGAGCATTTTAGACAAGAGACTTTGGAGGTTTTCTCCTCCCAGGCTGCTTTCCCTCCTCCACCTCCTCCTCCTCCTCCTTCCCCCACCAACCACTGTAACTCATTCTGTCAGGTACTGAGTGCTGTCCCTTCAGACTCTCAGATAAATCCTTTACAGCAACAATTTTAAAAGCTGCCGTAGTGTCTCTGTCTGTCTGTCTGTCTTTCCGTCTTGCCTTCCTCCTTATTAATTTATATGGTGGCGAGGGGAAAGTGGCCGTGCATGGAAGGTGGGGGTGGCACAAAGCGGAGGGGAGGAAAGCCATGTTTTGACACATGTGGCTTTCCATTTTTGCAGGGGTCATTAGCACTCTGCTTAGTGACCGCAAGTTGATTACAAACACCGTGTAGCAGTGATGCTTTGCCAAAATGCTCAAAGAGGAGGCCTGTGTTTTTGCTCCCCTTGTCCCATTCATTTTAAAATATATTATTACCAAAAAGATTTAAGGAAAAATTTATTGCTTGCAGAGAGGGACCCAAATCCCCAGGGTAAAATAAATAAAATAAAAACATGAGAAGTGCATTTATAGTTCTCCTGAAAATAAGAGTGCAGCCTTAAAAAGCTTTCCTTAAAATGAAAAATGGATGACTGAGTCGCCAACTGCTACTAATCTAAAAGTTAGTGCTTTTGATAGTGATGGCTGTGCTGCTAACTCTTCGTTAGCAAGGGTATTTAGTTGTAGGATAAGAGGGCTTTATAGAACATTTGCTCCCCTGTGGTTTAGAAATTAGCCTGTATATGGAATAAGTGAGCAAAGATGGAACGTATTTTCCATTGCCCTAGTTACTGCTATGCATATGTGTGTGTTGGTGTGCTTTTGCATGTGTGCGTGCGTGCGCTAATAGCTTTGCGGTGATGATGGAGATGATCAAGATGATACAGAATGGAAATACTGTGTGATTTTCTGGAGTCAGCCTTTTAGGACTCCCTTTAAACGGGAAAGGCAATGATTTCTGGAAAGCAGGTTTGTCAGGAGGCTGCAGTTAAGATCCTCAAATGGTATTTACTACAGAAATGTACATTACTATGACGTGTTTGAATCTGGAAATAATTTTTCCCACAAGGGAGAAAACACCTTGTCATAAAATATGTTGTGTTTTACTTGTTTATTCCGTTTATGTCTTCCTAATAAATTGTGGACTTAGCCTTGTTTGCATTTATGTTGGTGGAAGATTTTCACTTGATTTCAATCTAGTAAAATCAACTGTATCTATGTCTGATGCCCAATGTGAGATTTGTCTTACAAAGCTTGTACTGGCATTTCTGAGAGTCAGAAGCTGCAGCTCTTCCTCAGGCCATCAGCAGCCAAGTGAGTCCCAGCAACAAACATGTAAAACTCTTTTTCCTGCGTTAGTTACTGCTTTTTCAGCCTGCGTCATACTTTTCCTGAGGACTATACCCACTCTCCGATGGTCTCAGGGCAGCAGGAGCAGAGACACCGAGCTAGGATTACACCGGAATTTTCCTCCACGTCTTGCAGTGAAGCAATGCATGTCGTTGGGGACAAGAGCCGGGAGAACTACATGGGCAGGACTTTCAGTTCAGCTGCCAGATCTGGTTTTTAAGAGTGGCTGGCAATGGGGAAATGAGGCATTCAAACTGACGAGGGTCTTGCTTGTACTCTAGAACATGGGACTGTTTTCTTCTAACTGTGCTCTACTGAAGGGAGTATTGTTTTCTGCTCTTTCCTGGGAGAAGATCTAGGAAAAAACCCTTTTTTCTGCATCGTTTGATGAGCTGTCCTCTCTGCAGGTGAAGTCCTCCCCTGTGCCACTGTATGCTTAACTCACCGTCTTTTTGTCAGTTGGTTACACAGCATTGAACCGATGAATGGCTTATGCCCTGGGACAGTTCCTTAATACTATTAATAATAATCCTTTATGCAAAATTTATATTTTTGAAATTGAAAGTGCTGATAGCAATTAAGCAAACGACTCATTAAAAACCATAGTGGTGTAAAGCCTTGAGAATAAGAGAAGGAGGTCTCTGGGACAGACTGTACATACAGTATCATGCCTACACCATTTGCTGATTTCAGTTATTTTGTCTCAGAGTAATGCTGGACATCCTTGGCAGAGTGACAGAGCAAGCCTTGTTGGCTGAAACCCTTCCCAGTACTGCGGCCACGAGAACACCCCAAGTATTTTAAGTGAGCTACGTAGGTCCTATTCTTAACTTTTCATCTCATCAGATGCTTTTCTTATTAGAACTTGAGAGCCTTTCCTCTAAGGTAATGATGCTGTACGTTAAACCTCAGTGATCAAGTCCTAGCTTGTGTGTTTCTAATGTGTTATAACTGTGATCTGTGCAATAGCTCTGCTCCAGCCTTGCTGGGCCATGTGACATAATGGCGTTTTTAATTTCCGTCTCCCAGTCCCATCGTCTGTTCACATATAGGAAATTACTTTGTTTTTCATGTTACTTGATAGCACGACCTGTTTCAGCACTTCACCATCTCAAAGGTATGTCTGAGATCTCCAGATGACTCACTGACATAAATGCAGATGAGCCAAAGCCACTTGTGTTACAGAAGGGCCGAAAGCCAAGGCAGAGTAGCTTGATATCTGAGATAGCCTTTTAGCCTGTAGGACCGTGAGCCCGTGGCCCGTGTTGTTAATGACCGCATTGAAGTCTAGTGGCAAATGGTAGGTTGTAAGAGGCAGCCCACAGGAATAGTCATGTTAAATTCATGGCCTCTAGCTCACTTGATCAATTGCGAGCTGGTAGACTTTTATTTAAAATTTACACCACATGAATGTCTGAGGTAATAGGTGAATACTGTAAAGGGTTTGTTTAAAAAAATATTTGACCAGTAGGGTCTTTGGAGATCAAATATTTCATTTTCAAGGGTGTCCTGAGTGTTTGAAGAGGAGGAGGGGGAAGTAAAGAGGGATTTGGATAATGCGAAATACCACAGAAAGCAAGATTTTCCAAGGAAAACACCAGGAAGCTTGGTATGAGCATTTAATGTATGCTGGAGTTTTTAAAAGGAAACATTAATGGTGAAACATGCCCTCAAAGGACAAGCCAGCAATAAATTTTGTGTCACAAAATTACCTGTCAGTGAGATTATGTTTAAATAACGTAGAATTGTTCCTACTTCTTGAGGGGTTGGGAGAAACTTCACGGGAGAGTGTTCAAAGTATTCAGAATTATGTGCACAAATCCCATTAACAATAATGGGATTTGTGTGTTCAACCCTGCTCAAATGGCATTGAAAAATGCAACTTCCCCAAAGCATAGACATAGCAAGGGAGCAATGAAATCTAAAATATTTTCCCTCAAGATTTTTTTTTTGTTAGCTTCCAGACACAGAGTATCTCACTAGCAGCCTGTGTGTACTGCATCGTGATTAAAGCCTACAGGCAATTCTCCTTTTCCCTTGGTCAGGGCTGAGGAGGGAAATAACAGCAACAACAAAAAATCCTTCCAAACATTCAACATGTCAGTGTTCCCATTATCTGTGGCAGTGGGGAACATTATTGCATAACAGTTCAGCAGGACAGTGAGCATTTTGAATGAGCGGACTCCATAGAAGGGTTTTGGTGTGGGTTTTGGTTTTCTCCACTAATATCCTTGCTTAAAAAATGAAGATCTGTGTTTTGATGTATTGTAGATGAGACTGAGTCCTTGTAAGTTAGAGAATAGTATAGGGCAGAGAATGCTCGAGAGGTAGAAGGCAGAGGAAGAAAGGGGAAAAACATACAATTAAGACTTAAATATGACTGAACATGTTGCCATGGGATTTGATCTTATCCTATTTACAAGAGAAAACTTATGACTCATGGGTGCTAAATGATCAAGCTATTACTCATTTATGGAGTAAAAAAAAAATGGATACCTTTTATGGGATTTTTATAAATAATGATTACTTCCCCATATTTGTGAATACTGAGTAAAGACATGCTGCAGTCGTAAAGCTCGCTGCATGCCTGGCTTCTGTGCAGACTTTTTGAGAAGTAGTTAGTGTTAACTGATTGTTTCTCTCTTCAGAGTTTCATTCTCCATGGTGTTCTGCTCATTGCCTGTGCTGAGCTGTAATCCTTAGTTCACAAAATCACAGAGGAAAAGCAGGGAAGGTTTAGCCAAAATCCAGATAGACAACACATAAAGACCCTGTAGTGCAGTTCAAGTTGGACATGTAAAAGGTATTTTTTTAACTATTTGCTTTCCATCTAAGCCTGGGAGGGCTCTGCAGGATTCCAGCACTGCCGCTTGCCAGTGAGTGTCTATTGTGGCAGTCGTGATGCTGCTCACCATGTACTTTTCCCTAGGGAAAACTTTCCAGCTATGCCTGCAGAGTTTAAAAGACGTTATCCTGGCCTTGCACCCTTTCAGGACACTCTTGACTTGTGGGTTATCACCCTGTGGCTATCTGGTCCAGCTTTAGTGCTGTTTCCTTCCGCTGGTCAGTGTTAGGTACAGCTAGTGTTTTCTTTTATCACTACCACTGCCCTCACTCACAGGGTTATTAAAGGGTAAACACTATAATCTGTTTTTGAACTCTGGCTTTTTGCACTAGGAGAGATCCATGCTTTTATCATGGTGTATGTAAAGCATTAACCTTTTGTACTGCTAACCTTCCTATATGGGATTGAAGAAGTGCATGTAACTATTAATAGGAAAGAGATATCTGCATATCAGATTAGAATCTGATTCTATGAGAGAGCAGTCTGTTTAAGAGCTTGGATAATGTTGACAGGCTCAGAAAAACTAGTATTTTTAAAAGTTTTGTTGTGTGGCAGCTGGGAAGACATATTAGGAAGAAGGATTTTTTGAGTGGAGCAACTGTATTTTTTAGTTTTATTGTTTGATGAACAGCCTGTGCAGTAACATTTCTCCTTGGGTGGGTAGTAATTTTATGATGGCCCACAACTGGCTTCTGACTGAGTTCAAGATCAAGAGTGTTCAGGATCCTAGAAGTCAAGCCAAATTATAAACCTTTCATTTGAAGTTATGCGTATTTTCCTGGGGGAGCATGTGTGAAGGGAAGAGGATTTTGGAGCAGTGAATGCTACATTCAAATCTTGGGTTACGGTCTACCTATAATATCTTTCCAGTTGTGTTTGCATATCTGTTTTCTTCATATCCGTGAAAGCATCTCTCTCTGAAAATCAGACAGATGCTTTAGAAAGAATTTGTGGATGTGAATTCTTGAAGCAGCTGGCCATAGTATGAAGATATGTTTCCAAGGCTTTACTTTATCCTCTGGAGAGAAGAAACAACTGGAAGAGATGTATAAAACCAGTATGCTTGTACAACAAAGACATCCCATGGATGTAGACATGAGAAAACACTTGATCACATTAATTCCCACCACCCATCTGATTGTAGAAAGATGCCCAGGGTGTATGTTTAGATAAATTGACAGTGGATGCCAGAAGAAAGTGGCCTCTACGTTGTTGTTAATTCTGTTTCTGTGCCAAACTGTGTAAGCGTGTGTGGGAGATTATGGCTTTTAATGTACTGGGCAATAAAACCTAGTATTTGACTTGGTATGATTCTAGTTGGCCTATGACATCCTAAGTGTTGCAATAACATTCACACATTTTAGTGGTTGCTCCAACTCCTACAACCAGTCCAGGAGAGCTACATGCTGCCCCTGACACAGTGAAACTGTCCCAGCTAAAAATGAGAATTTGACATTTAGATTCCCCCCCCCTTTTCTGTATATCTACCTGTAACATTGGATTGTAAGCTGTAGAGAATCCTGTGAAGAAAATGGAATTTTCTGCTTATGGGAAAGAATGTGCAGAATACAATATATCTGTAGAGAAAAAGAGAGAGAATACTTGCAGGCTGTCTTGAGTACGAGACATATAAAACAATCACTGAGACTTTTCTGCGGTTTTACTCTCAAAAGCCTATCAACATCACGTTCTCTTCCATGGGGCATGCCAGCTCTGTGATTTTTGCTGTGCTAGGTCAGAAAATGGCCACTACTCAGCTGGAGCTTGTCACACTTAGCACTTAACGGTGCACTGTCCTTACACATGTGGAGGCTGCTGAACGTTCCTGCTTGGAGGTGTCCTCCTGTTCAGTCACCGTGGCGGGTCCAACCCATTTATCGTACGTGCAGAAGCGTGGTGTGCGGCACCTTGCTGTGCACAGGAGTCTGGGGGAGCTGCAGAGTCTGGGTGACAGGAGCGTATGGGATGGTTTTTAGGAAACCAGGTGGGAATCAGTTGCTGTGTGGGAGCTGAGGAGGCCCAGCAGAGCTTTGCATTGTGTGAGCTGTGGGATGTCTCTGTTAGCATGAATTGGAGATGACACCCAAAATCTGTTTGAGCCCAAGGGGTTTTATCAGGACAGAAAATACTGAGGGAACCCCTTGTTTGATGTTGGCAGAACATCACTATATCCATGTCATGTGTACATCAGAGGCGCTGAGAAATTGTTCCTTAGCAAATGCTCTTTAGTCCTAGTATTCTTTTGTTGGCACTACACAGTGCTCATAGAGCCTTTTTGTAAGTAAAAGTAGCATTAAAACGTCACACATGCTCTAACTTGAGGATGTGGAGAGAATTCTGGACGGCCACATTGTTCCTGTGAGCAAAGCCAATGAACTGTTACCCAAACCCTTCTTCTGCTTTGGTGTCATACAAGGAAATCAGCCAAAGTGCTGGACTTATCTGGCCTGTATTGGGTGTCAGATATGAACAAAATCTTAATGCCAGCTACCAGAGTCGTCATATCTCATATCTGCTCTCAACAAGTTAGATCAAGAAAGCGTGGGGTTTTTTTTTCTAAATCATTCTGCTCTGTGTAAGTGAACTAATGTTAATTGCATTCTTGATGGCTGTTGGACGTCACAGCTGTAACAACAAGAAGTAAGATTTTCTTTTTAACATCATACTTCAAATGTTAAATTAAAAATTCTGTTGCAAAAATAAGTCTGTAATAAATAGCGTATGCATCAATAAATGTACCAAGGAAGGGCAATCTGCACCTGATATAATAAAAGTATTTCTTGCAAAACCTCTGTTCAAAGAAGTGCAGCATTTAATCAGGATTGGTGACTTCTCTACAGAAGTTTAGAATTCACCTATGGGATGGAATTTCTATTATATTAATGTCCCATTTACACCATTTTGGTTTCATAAAAGGTACTTAAATATATATGAAAATCTGGCCTATAGAATATTTTGTGTTCTGAGAAGAATTCTTTATTAAATTTTACACATTGCCACAGTTTTCAGGTCCCTTTCTGTAGAACTCAGAAGTTTTAATAATTGTTAGTGTAGGTATGGTAGGCACCTGTTGCTTTAATTTACAATGAAGCATTCAACACTTCCCATTTTATAATTACACTAAAGTTTATGCTTAATTTATGCTCACAACGGCACAGAAAATGGCTGAATTATCCTACAAACACTTGGCAGCATTTAAACTTTATTAAACCAAAATTCTGCTGGCCTGTCTGACAGAGGTTATTCTTCTGGCAAACTTCTTTTGGGTTGTAAATACTTAACATGCAGTAAAATCACTGCCTGATTGAGCTTTGTACTTGAGAGGAAGGTATCTGACCTTCCACCAAGTTGGTGTTTTAAGCTAGCTTTTGTTTTCTCTCTCTCTTTTGGTCCCCCCTTGTGGTTTTCTGAATCTTTGTATATAGCTCTTCAACTACAGACAATAATACTCCAGTTTATAGTCTGTAAAAAACATTCTGGGTTTAAACCTGTGGGTCATATAGATGAAGAACTGGCTATGTTGCATGAAGTTTCCAATACCCTTATTTATTGAGAAATTATATTTTTTTCTTGCAAGTGAACACATGGAGTTATATTATTTTTAAGTTAGGAATATATTAACTACTGTGCCACAGTCTGCTGTGAACAAGCTGCAGATGTTCATGTTGTGTGATCTGAAAAGTATCTTTGTGGAGTTAATGGCGTGTCCTGGATTTCGAAAGTACACACAATTCTGCAAACTGAACCCAAATAATCTAATATCTTTTAATCGAGAGTCACAGAGTAGTCACATACAATAATCACTCTTTTCTGATAATTATCAAGTGTACTATAATGTCTTCTGTGACAGTAATGAATATCATATAATGATAAACAAAGATACAATTTTGATTTTTTGTAGGAACAAGACGTGCCTTGATAATAGAAATGACTTATTAAGTGTCACAAAATTTTGTTTCCATTTATTAACCTAGTAACGCTGAAGAATTATTGCTTCTTAATACAGTATTGCCTGTGTAAGTCGTAAAAATGGAAATGCCTGATTTCTGTTCCTTATACCGGAATGATTGCCATAGGAAAAGTGTAAAAAGTTGTGAGGTTCTGTAACCATGAACCAAGTTATGCATCTTCTGCTAACCTCTTTGTGTGATTGAAATCCTGCTTGCACACATTACTGCCCATTTTGAACAGGGATTATTTAAGACAGGAGAGGGAAATCTTTCACAGTCTAACAGCCAAGAAATAAAGGATGATGAGAAGCTATAAGCTGGTGTCAAAACTGGAGAGATTGCCCCACTGTGTCTCCCATGGCTCCTGTCTCATACATGGACCTCTGTGCTTGTTACGTTGCAACTCCTGGCACAGTATCGCTTCTGTTTATCCCTGTATCGTCAGCTATAACTGAATTTAAAGAACTTTTGATTTATTAGTTGTTATTCCTCTTTATCATTATTGTTAGGTTTTTCTACTGTTCCTGTATTTTCATCACAGAAGAGCAAGACATTGCTCAGAAGCTGCTGGTTTTCCTTCGCTCACTTAAGGCTTTCTCTGTCCTTCCTCCCTCTCCTCTGTGTCCCCAAATTATTATGCTGAGAAAGCTTGTATCTTCTGCCTGCAGTGATAGCCTTTAGTTCAGGGTAAGTTTTACTTCATAGCCTAAAAATGGCTCTTACTCCTTGATCTGACTCACTGTGTTACAGTAGAGTCACTTATAGATCAATTTATTTTTAGAATCTCAAAGAAACAGATTCTATGGGGAGCATTTGTTTCTGATCAAGAGATGGCTCCAAACTGAAATAGTGCTGCTGTAGGGAATATCTTTTCACCCTGACCTGTAATATAAGGACCCTCTGACAGTTGTTTCATGGCTTTTGAATGTCTGTTGCACTCTTCTGCGAACTTTTTGTGATCAAGTTAAGGAAAAAAATGGGCAAATGTAGACACTCCCATGTCCTATGAGTTTTTGTTTTCTGCTTTTCTTCCTAGATACAAAGTAATTTATTTGGGGTTGAAGGTTTTGCTCCTGTCTGCTCTCTGAATTTTCTTTTTCTGAGAGGGTAGATAGGTGGGGGGTG
>Ga0065711_1006056_pt1 | contig 24435 bp, 13 predicted proteins | sample Hoacrofraction12_FD_59098 | JGI IMG/M metagenome (GOLD analysis project Ga0065711, IMG submission 59098) | Hoatzin crop microbial communities from Cojedes, Venezuela - Epithelial fraction 12 v2 (version 2) | ecosystem: Host-associated > Birds > Digestive system > Esophagus > Crop | place...
CCCCCCCCCCCTCGTCCCGTTAAATGAGCTATGCGCCAATGCTGTCTGGACTCTTCTGACCGAGTTAAGCTTTTGCTTCTTAAAACAGCCTTCCTCCCGCCAAGCGTAAGTAGCGCGGCCCTGGGGTGTGCCGCTCGGCAGCCGGCTGCAGGGCGCCCGGGGAGGGGGGTCGGGAGCCGGCCGGGGGCCTCCGCCCGCTTGCCGTGCCCCTCGGCCCCGGGCTGGGCGCCGGGGAAGGGCAGGGCGAGGCCGAGGGCTGCGCATCGTCCTGAGGAGGAGTAGCAGAGAGGGACTTACTGCGTTAAGCTCGTCCTCGGTGGTCCGTGGTGTGGGCGTCCGCTGCTCCTGCCCGAGGGTACCGTCGGCAGGCAGCGGTGCTGGCTGAACTGAGCCCGGCGTGGCAGGGAGAAGCGTCCACACCTCACAAAACACCTCAGAAAACGCGGTGGAGGGGGAAGCACCACGTACCATTTGTATCCGGGATTGTTGTGGCCGTTGCTCACCCAAGCGTGCACTTGTAGGGTGTGTGATTTCTTCTTTAAGGGTCGCCATGAACATTTGAACATTGGTGTGCATTTCACAAGCCAGTTTTACACTGGGAGTGAAGTTAAATCCTAAATATAAAGCAGAGCCAGAATTCCTTTTAGCCTTGTAAGCGGTGCCACACAGAATGATGGTGTTAACGAGTGCAACCCAAGATGGTTCTGGGGTTTCTTGAGGTGAGTTCTGAGTTACCTGGCTCTTACCAACACTTTCTCCTGACAGCGAGAAAAACAGCTGGGTGGCCTCCCTGCATTGACCAGGGTTTTACCTCACTCTGGTTACATCTTTGGTCTGAGAGTTACTAAAAACATACCAGTAACTTGCTTGTTCTCTCAAGGGATGCAAAGTATTTGAGATGAATAAATATTCTTTGGAAGATATTTATAGCTTGATTAGGCAAAAGTTTGTTAATGTTATAAACAAGAAAAGTTGTTTGTTTTTTTTTTTCCTGTAGGCAAAAAGAGTATCAGACAAGTATTTGGGTTTGTCCCTGACACACTGAAGAAATCACATAAACCTAGGATTTACTGGGAATCCTGAGTGTGTGTTAGGTCTTAGAGACACTGGCACAGATAGGAAGAAGGAGTTGAACTGAGTAGCCAGAGCTACTAGAGTTTCTCTCTAAGGGAAATTTAAAGGGAAAAGGGAAAATCCTACTGGAACATTTTAGAATTAAACTAGAAGAAGATTTAATGGTTCCCATAAGACAAAAACATACTTTGAACAAGGTCTATAGCACCATCTCCCTTGCAGTTACTTTAACTTGCCTGAAGTCCCCTGAGACTGATTCCTATCTGTTGGGGTACCTGCTTCTCTGCAGTGAAAAAGGGTCTTGAGTCTTTGAACGCCAGAAAGGCTTGTCTTTCCTTTGTGTATCTGCGGCGGGGGGCGGGACACTCCTTACTGTGCAGTTTTTAGATCCGTGTGGCTGATCGTATGTGGACATCTGACAGACCTGTCTCATTCATGCTTCACTCACTCGGGATGTAGGGACTGTCGCCCTCATGTTTGACAGCGATTCCGTAGTCCCCTGGTAGCTCCACACCCTTCACACCTTTCAGAGTTTTATTGGTAAGTCACTGTCTTTTAATTCCAACGTAGAGCTCTAAGATGGCAGTGGAGTATTCTAGGGGAGAAAAGGGGTTACTTTTTGTTCCTGTTTTTTTTCCTGCGAGTAGAAAATTGGAGCAAAGGTTTGTTATGCCAGGGGACAAGGAGTTTAACAGGTGGGGTGAAGTTCTCCTCCTGGGCTCAGCCCTGCACTTCTTGCAGTTTTCCTTTGCTCAGGCCACACTTTCACTCACAGATTAAGTGAAGTCAAGAAGTCAAGAGAAATTTTGCCTGGGATTTAAGGGAGAGGCTTCATAGCGTTAAAGTAAGTTTAAGGTAGTAACAACATCATCTAAGGGATGAATTTTTAACAAGAGTTTGAAATGCAGTGAAAGTGATAATACATGAGTCTGAAACCAGTATGAGTTTCTCATACTGGTTTGTATTTGCATTTTTTTCTCATACTGGTTTGCAAAATCTAGGTAATTTCAAAGATAAAAACCTAAATCCCAAGATTTTAGACTGTCACAAGAAGTGAAAGAAAATGTGGACTGAGTTTAAGAAATTTTAGTCAGACAAGGACATATTAAGTTTCTAAATAATTGCTAAGGGACATTTTTTAGATATACCAGTATAATAAAATCATAAATACACCAGATGTCATAATCTGGTAGTGTGTGTAACTTAGCTGTGTAGTTATTTATGTTTGTGTATGTGTGCATGTGTCTATATAAGTACATAAACATATACATGTACAAATAAAATTATAAATAAAACCATTCTGTGATTCTATGAAAATTATAAATAATTAAAATACCGTATTTCACACACATGATACATAGTGATTAATTTTTTTGGTGACATCATCAGAAAGAGAAATAGAAATAGTAACTAGCAAGTCTATAGATGCTAGATGATAATTATTTCTCTCCTGTAGAGGGATATATACATAATATCATAGCTTTTAAAATTTATTCTCTCCTTTGCGTATTCTCTTTGTCTCGCCCCCCTCGCATCCACAAACTGTGTGCATGTACTAAAGTCAGTAATTAATGGCACAACATTGACTCTTAAACAGAATGCCATGCCAGTTTTTATGATCTGCCAACTTTTCAATATTTGTCTCAGAGAAATGATTTCCTAAGTGACCCAAACAATATATGACTTCCAGTTCTTATTAAATGATCCCAAGATTCATGAAGTCCTTGCTTTTCATACCGTTGAATTGGATTACTTTCTGAGAAAGATTCTCTGTCACTCCCTAGTGGGTATTTCTGCATGAATGTCATGAAATACAGATGAAGAAGTTTCATTACTTTCTTAATCTGCATGTTTTCCAAGCACAGAAAGAAAAAAGGACTCCCTTCACAATCCATATGTAAGATTAGGGCTTAACAATTGCCTAGCTCTGTATTTCAGCAGCACTGAGAGTAGTACTGTACAGCTGAAGTTTATTTAATACTACAAAAGCAAGCTTGGAATTGTTCTCAGCTAAAATACTGAGTTGTGGCTGTTCAAATTTAGATTTAGGTATTGTTGAACTTAATGGTGACAGCTCAAATATTCTGTGAGCCCTCTGGTTTTGTTTGATGTAATTTAATCATTATTTGTATCAAGGCACCCCTTTAAAATTGTTGATGTGATTTTTGGATGAGTTACACTGGCTTTAAGAATTACTCGCTGGAGAATCTATTGACCCTGAAGAAAGACACAGGACCTGGATTTCTGAGAACCCTCCAGCCAGTGCAGATAAATATCTTTGCGTTGCCCTTGGAAGTGATGTCCTTCCTGTATTTATGTATTATGGGCAACACACATTTGTAGTGAAGGCAATGATTGCTGCAATTGATACTAAGATGAACACTGAGGTTTTCATCACTGTATGGTTAAAATGCTATGAAGTATCTGATCACTGCTTAACCACTTTTTCTTTGTGTACTGGATGAATTTTCTGACTCTGATATACAGAAATAAATCTTTTAATTAATGTAAGCATTAGAAGAATGTTTTAAAGTGTATCCTTTGAGAAATGGGTTGTGTCACATCTTTGGTCCGGAATTATCTCAACCTGGGCGTTGTTGTCCTGCAGCAAGAAGAAAAAAAACATCTTCAGTAGTATTAGTGAATGGAGAATGAGAATAAATTAGATGGTATTATTTTTCACCTTTTCTTTGCTTTTTACGAATAGTTGTTTTTCTTCTTCCGCTAACCACTAGACAATTCTTCAGAAAAGCACAAAAAAATCCTACTTTCATTGTAGTCAGTGTCGCCTGTTTAGCTCAGTAAGAGATACACAACAGTGTGCCTATGGGGAAAAAAGCAGATTGCTATCTCTGTTCACCTTACAGCGCAGGGGTTATGATTTTTCATGAGGGCAGATTGAATTCATTTTTTTTTTAAACAATAAAATGTGATATCTGTCTTTATGAAGAACACTGTGCGGCCTCTGTGCCACTGGAAGTAAGGGTAATGGCAGCCATGCTGAAAATAGACCATGATTATTGAATTAAAGAAGACTTAATGTGCTAACTTTTGCTAATACACTTTCTATTACAAATACTAGTAACAATGAACAAACCAGAACTTTGACTACTCATTATCTGAGCTACCTATTTTACTTTATCTGGATAGAAAACAAAGATTGAGGCAGAGAGAACTGAACTGAGAGGCACAGAATAATGCTAAGTATAGCAGAGGAATGAAATACTGGATTTAGGGTTATGCTAAACTTTAATCCATCAAATATCACATTATTTATTTTGCTGTACCTATGTAATGATCTTTACTACTCAAAATGAGAACATTCCCAAACAATAGTTTAGTTCTGTCCAAAGATGGAACTAAACTGAGTATATCTTCAAATAGTTTTGGGTAAAAAATACACAAAATTAATTCTTTATTCCCTGAAAAATTAATACTTAAAGTATTCTAACAAAATTTACTCAGTTTGGGGTTCCTATTTCAAGAGGGGAAAAAACACACTCCTTAAAAGAAATCAATATATTTCAAAAAAATGATAAAAATTATTTTAGGACCGGGGACGTTACTACACAAAATCAGTATTTCTTTGTTAATACTGTCATTTGCAGTTTATTGTGCTATGCTGGGAAAGAGAATTAAATTATAGTAAAGGGAGTGTGGTTTTGTAGAATATCAAAGATTATTTTTTTAGGGGGTTTTTATTGAATTAACTTTGTGGGGATAAAAAGTGAATTAGTATTGCAAGATTTACAAAAATGCGAAATACTACTGGGTGTGTTGTTGCTTTTTGTGTAAAAATATACTATTCTGCAGTTACAGGTGTTTCATTCCCTCACAGTAAAATCAAATTATAAAAACAAGTAACTGAAATAACTTTAATTAATTACCTTAACTAAAAGCCTGAAAGAAGTTAGTACTGACTTTGGAAATGCTTCCTCTGGAGAAACAGTGACATCATTGTAGGAAATCACAGTAAATATAATACTGAGAACAGTGCATTTTCTCAGTGGTAAATTCCTACCTGTGATGATGAACACCTTTTCTTCTTGGGAATTGTAAGACACACGGTTATTTGGACAAGACATATCAGTGTAAAAATAAAAAAAGTGACGTGTAATTCAGTTATAAATTATTCCGAGATTTTTAAACAAGAGGATAACCATTCTTTTCTGATAGTGTTTTTTGCATGCGAATTGTTGTATCGGAATTACAATTATGATCTAAGTATTTCTGAAAGTATTGAAGTTAGCTGAAAGCAAAGTTTTGTATTTTGTTTTCAGCTGACATACAAAATGTAGAAGTGTGTTCATTAGGAGAATGAAATGTACTTCTTACATATATTCCAATATTCTTATGTATATTCCAGTTAGGAACAGGCCAAGGATAACAGAAGTGATACCAGCAGATAATAGCTTGTTTCTCAATTGAAGGCAGCTTGTGAGGAATCTGACTTTAAAAAATTCTTGTACGTTAAACCTTTCCAAATCAGAAGTTGTGTCACTGCCTAGAATTGGACATGGGAAGCCCATTGTACATGAATTGGTGTAAGCTACTGAGAATGTGTACCCGTTGTTTATCAGAGAAGTAAGGTCATAATTTCATTTTTCCAAAAAAATCTCTGTGGACAGTTGCTGAAGTGCTTCTGAGTTTTTTTGTTTGTGGGGTTTTTTTTAATGGTGTTGCAGTACATGTGGTTCAGTAACACCATCTAGCAGGACAGTAGGGCAAATGGCATAGAAACCTTTCCATCATTCCTCTCAGAATTTCTAATTCTTCCCAATATTTCAAGTTATTAAAATAATTCTTTCTTTTTGAGAAACTCAAACATGAGTAGGCTTTGAGAACATGCTTGTTGTTGGTGTACACATTCCAAAATTTAACCCTAAAGTCCATAATTTAGAAATAATTCTGGGTAATTATTTTTCTGTGTTTGTACAGTAGGGGAGACCTGGGACATTACTAACCTCCTGAATGCTGGAGTAACGAGTCCTGATAACAGTAAAATGATTAGAGTTAGGCAAGCTTTGTATCACACTCTGATACACGTAGGAATATTCTGTTTAATTAAACTGATTTCCGTCTGTTCTTTTCTAAAAATAGGCAAGAACAGTTAAAGACATCTCGGGTGGAGGAAACAGAGAAGTCATGTTTTTTAAATATTTAAATCATGTAGAAGTTCTGGTTTGTGAGTCCTTCTTGCCTGTCGTTGTGTATAGACACTTAAACCTGTATCGGCTAGATGAAAGCACTAGACATCCCGCTTTTGTGCTCACCAAAACCCGTGGCTGCATGGTCACAGGGTTATGTAGTTCTTAACACGGGTGTGCAGTATTCTGCAAAAGGAAGTGCACTTAAGAAATGTCATTTGCAGAGGATCAATCTGTTCTGCCCCGACATTGTGTAACTATAAGATCTTTAAACACTGCTCTAATTGCTCTGATGTTCTTATTGTAGGTTAGAAATCTGAAACAATGGGTGACTGGAGCTTTCTGGGGAGACTGTTAGAGAATGCGCAGGAGCACTCCACGGTTATTGGCAAGGTTTGGCTGACGGTACTGTTTATCTTCAGGATACTGGTGCTGGGGGCTGCTGCTGAGGAGGTCTGGGGAGACGAGCAGTCAGACTTTACATGCAACACTCAGCAACCTGGTTGCGAAAATGTTTGCTATGACAAAGCCTTCCCCATTTCTCACATCCGCTTCTGGGTGCTGCAGATCATTTTTGTCTCCACTCCAACTCTCATCTACTTGGGCCATGTGCTGCACATCGTACGCATGGAGGAGAAGAGGAAAGAGAAAGAAGAGCTGAAAAAGAAGGGAAGCGTCAAAGACAGCAACTACCCAGGTGCAGCAGCGTCTGCCAGTGGTGGTGGAGGAGGCAGCAGTAACGTCAAGGATCCTCTTGGCAAAAGAGGGAAGGAGAAGCTCCCAATCCGTGATGAACGTGGGAGAATCCGTATTGGGGGTGCCCTGCTCCGTACCTATGTCTTCAACATCGTTTTCAAGACACTGTTTGAGGTGGGCTTCATTGTGGGCCAGTACTTCCTATATGGCTTTGAGCTAAAGCCGGTCTACCAGTGCAGCCGCGCACCTTGCCCACACACTGTGGACTGCTTCATCTCAAGGCCCACTGAAAAGACCATCTTCATCATCTTCATGTTGGTGGTGGCCTCTGTCTCCCTGCTGCTGAACATGCTTGAGATGTATCACTTGGGGTGGAAGAAGCTTAAGCAGGGCATGACAAGCCGGTACAGCCTTGAGATGCCTGTTGCAACAATGACACCAGTCATGGTAACAGGAGAGGCCAAACCTGTTGCCGTGCCACCACCAGCATCACCTGTGGTGGTAACGACTGCCGCGCCACCCCCTGTTCTGCCTGACACCCGTGCTGTCACACCACTGCTGGCCCCGGTGAGCATGGCACCATGCTATGTTGCAGCTGCTCCAAGGCCACAGCCCCCCTCCAACACGGCCTCCATGGCCGGCTACCCTGTTGCTCCACCAGTTCCTGAGGAGAGGCACCGTGCTGTGACTCCCACGCCCATCTCCACCCCCGTCACCATCCCGAGCCCCATCCCCACGCCCACACCAGCCATCATCAACTACTTCAACAGCAACAGCCATGCCCTGGTGGCTGAGCAGAACTGGGTCAACATGGCAGCAGAGCAACAGGGGAAGGCGCCCTCCAGCTCGGCGGAGTCCTCCACCCCCAGCAGCGTCCGGCATCCCCTTCCCTCGCAGGAAGAGCCACTGGAGCTACTCCCACCACCGGCTGGGCTGCCCCTTGCTGCAGCCAACAGCAGCAGCAGCACCAGCGTCAGCGGGGCGAGCGGCACCAAGTGGGATGTGGAGGGCGAGGAGGAGCTGTCAGAGGAACGGCCTGGCTCGGCTGCCTGCACCACCGTGGAGATGCATGAGCCACCGCTGCTCGCAGACACACGGCGCTTGAGCAGGGCCAGTAAGTCGAGCAGCTGCAGAGCCAGGTCAGATGACCTGGCCGTGTAACGTGGTCGGCTCTGCTCAGAGGAGCAGGTGATGGAAGGCAGATTGGGCAGGGGAGCTGCCCGGCGAGGCCAGGCCTGGCAGGGGTGGGAAGGCCTGGGCTTCAAACTTTGACGCTTGCTGTTTTTGCACTCTGTGAGTTGTAGTGGGGAAAAAATATCAACATTTTCTAGTAGGTCAGGGGTGGCCGAAGCGCAGCCCGTGGGCCAGGGGACCAATCCTGCTTTCTTTCATGTCCATGGCAGATCTCCCAAGGGCAGCCACAGGGGAGGTCTGCACAGATAACAGGTGGTGATGGTAGCTGGTCATGTGCCCTGAGGCTGACTTTCATCTAAGAAAAGTGTTAATACCCCTAGTGCCCGTGTGCCTGGCTGTCATCTCCCTCTTGCCCTTGCCTTCACTTCCACCCTTTTTCACATAAGCTCTACATGAGTGGATGCAATGACTTGTTTTCTTCCTCTGATATCTTACGAGCCCTATGGCAGACATCAGGGTGGCATATTGCCTGTCATCTCTATGGACCAACTTGCCATATTAAAGGTGACTCAGTCTCTTCCACATAACACGACTTAATGAAGCCTTTGTGCCCATGGCAAATCGCTGATGTGGTCCTTGGCTGGGCAAAGTTTAGGTAACCCCTGTAATAGATTTTTGAGGTTCCTCTTTCTGTATTTTTTTTTTTACTCTTGACCTGTTAGGAAGTGTTCGGTTTGACCTTCTATCCAGTGTTTGCCGACCATGATCATACCATGTTTTTAAGCCCACAAATATGTTTGAGCATGTTTGATTATAATTTTAGATGACTTCTGAAATTGCTTAGAGGAGGACAGGAATTTAAACCACACCTCAGAAATTATTACACAGAACAATTTCTCTTCAGAAAGCAAGGATTATGATTTCAATACATTGTGGCCCCATACATTGCCCGTGGACAAACAATAGGATAAAGTACAATGCTGCATTTTAGACTATTAGATATCAGCTTAAGTTTGTTGGAAAAATGCTTTTTAGAAGTAAACTTGAGTGCGTATTTTTAAGTATTTGAACATTTTGAGAATAATTTTGATCTGTAGGTTTAAATTTACTTGACTGTGTACTTAATCATTGTAGTTTGATCTTTGATCTTACAAGAAAATGTAAGGGGAAAGAAACTTACTAATGGTGAAATTCCAAAGAAACACTATTTCCTCTTGTGTTCTACCCTTTCCTTTAACAACAATCTGTAGTGTCTTACAGGTCAGTGAAAACAGATTTAGACAATATATATTACAGAAAAGGTGGCTAAAATATCTGGGCAACATGCTAGTGGCTGAAGGGTCAATTCTGATCCCACTGAAGTCACCTGCAGAATTTCCATTCAATTTAACAAGGAGCAAGATTGAGGGATGGATCTTGCAGGCCTTATTCAAGCAAAACTAACATTCACGTGGAGTTTTGGGAGCCAGAGGGAATGTAGATTTGGGGCCTTAGATAAAGACATTAAAATCCTGCTTTTAAAAATTGTGTGTTTCCCTTAAAAAAAGGTGGAGGAACCTACTAGGTATTTTTTTCTAAGGTGCAGCTTTCCTTACAACTGGCTCTGTCCTTTATTCCTTTGGAACAAGTACTCTCACAGACATTAGTCAGATTTTTGAATGCCTGATAAGGCTTGGGAGAGTTTGGATACAAAAGGAATGCAGGATTAGGCCCAACGTCAGTTCTAAGCAAAAGGCAAAAGAACTGAAGCTTGGAGTCAGTCCTCTTGCTGCTGTAACTTGGAAGTGCTGTAATTGGAGAAGAGCAGTCAAACACACTGGGATAGCCCTTTGCATCTTCCAAGTATTTGGCCTGGCAGCGCAGTCCTTACTCAGGCAAAGCAGGGTCACCCTGTAACAAGTAGTTACAATTGCCGGTTATCTCTGCTGTTAAATGTTTCCCTGAATGTGTTTATTCTATTTAACAGTTAAAATATATTCCCACCACTCAAGATTAAACATTTATTTTTACTGCTTTCTGAGTAGACATAGAGTTTCTCATGATCAGAAGCACTGTTCTGCAACCCTTGGGCATGTTGTCGCATGATTTCCTTGACCTGCTTGTGGTGAACCAGGTGAGGAGAAGTCTTTCTACTGCCACTGATCTTGGGGGCAGACACTGTGTTAAAAGTCAATGTACAGTAATACAATGAAGATATTTACTGTTGGGTGTTCAGCTGCAGGCATGGTCTCTTGAATTTTCTGTTTTACAAGCCATAAAACCCCTTTCTGCAAGAAAGCTAAAAGCTAAATTCTGCTTTCTGTTGTATCCATGCAACTGTGCTGAGCTTAGACTAAAGCTGATAAAGTTGCCTAGATGTAAACAGCGGCGGTTTAACACTCAAAATTTTTAGATGTACTAGCATCTTTAGTAGCAGTTTTGTAAGTTTTGCTAAATGCCAAGTAATTATATTGCTGAAATAATGCAATATGCATCTCTGTGTTTTAGTACATCAAAATTCATGGGCTAAATTTTCCTTTCTTTTATGCTTCTGAAGAATGAAGTCAAAGGCTCTCTGGAATGTATTTCTATAAACCAGACCACCTGGAATATGTGCTTTTTTTATATCAACGCCTGAGAGCAAAACTGACTTTTCTGATGGAGCTCTGAATCTTGCAGTCTTTAGTACAACCCTCACAGAGTGTGTCCCACAGGACTGTATCCGCTTTGTATGTAAAAAATAACAGAGATAGGTTTAACTTAGGATCAACTGATACCTAGTCTGCCCTTTTCAAGTTAATGTGTGTGGTTAGACCTGCAGAGAGTTCAGGTGCTTTTGTGGAATATATGGTATTTTCAGGCAGAGTAACTACTGGAAAGCTGTAAAAGGTTATGTTTCCTGTTAGGTGAAGCTTAGGGTGAGAAATGTAGCTCTGTTGCAACCCCTAAGAGAAATCTGACAGAGCGGCCTCCGCATCCAAGCTGTACTGGTCTGAGAAAGCAAAGCTACAACTCACAGGTGGTGCTTTTAAGATCAGTTTAAGTTCCATTACATAACTATACAGCATCAAGCTTCTTGGTTACCTACAATCTCATTTGGAGTCCAGTAATTGTTTCTTCATTTAAACCCAGCTAACTGTTTTGGCAGAACTCCCCTTAACGCTTACAACTGCTTTTAGTTGCTGCATCACATCTGGAATCAGATTTGTTGAAGGAAAAATCTAATTGGTGTGGCCGATTTTGAGTTCTTTAATCTTTACTCATGAATGATCACAGAATTCAACATGTTATGAGTAAAGCATAACTATGCAAACTTCTGTAGTTCTAGAAAATATGTACAAACACCAACTAACTTGCAGAACAGTCTGTTGGCAAAACTAATCCGCTAATTTCCAAGTTGTTTACTCTTTCACATCAGTAAATTCCAGAGAGGGAACTGGTAGCAAATGATACTTTGGTTTAGCCTGGTCATATGGCTGTTCAAGCCGCAATCCTGAAAGATCTTATACACACACCTAACATGAAATCAGTAGGTAAGTTACTGTAAAAGAGGAAGTTGGAACAGAATCATGCCTGATATTAAGCAAATTGAAAAAAAACCCACTCATTTTTTCTCTTAGAGTAGAATGATTGTGGGAAAATTTTCCTCTGTCTTACTTGAGGTTAAAAAAAATACTAAGGTAAGCTATGGAAAAGAAAAGGAGAAAACTGAAGAAAGACATCCTTTGAAGAAGTTACCAGGTATATGATGTGCTATTCTTTTTGCAGTAAGTCAACTCACTGGTACTAGTTGACCCTGCTTGGAGCACAGGGAGTTGGGCAGGATGACTTCCAGAGGTCCCTTCCGACCACAATGATTATATGAAACATATTTTCCAAATAATTGATTTCATTAGTACATTTTCCATCATAGTTTGTAAAACTGTATCTGCATTGCACATAAATACATGGTTTCTTGGCTGTGGACACAGTTGATCTGTTTTCTATCACTGGGCTTTTTTAATTAGTGCAGCTGTCAGTTAATCTTAAAAGTAAATGAAGTATAGACAATTTAAAACCCCCCATTTCTTCACTTTGTATTTTGATTAAACGAAGACAGCCTGCTAAAACCTTCCCTTTATTTAAGTGGAATATTTTATCTATGGAATTCAATCTCTTGTTTTTTTCATAGATAAAACAGTGCTCCGTGAATTTCTTGGTCTGTACTGGCATTGAAAAATTATAGACTCATAGCATGCACTGAAAAAACAAATGAACTGTGTTCTTTTCTGGTGTAATTTGGAGGCTAGTTGTGTGTAAAGTGCTACCAGTGATTGATTTGGCTCAGTATATTTGTTGTTCATCAAGGCACTTAGAGCTAATTAAATGTCTGACATTTTGCAGCTCTTGAGATTATTTTCTGGTATGAATGTGTAAGTGTAGGATCAGTAAAATAATTAAGGCAAGCTTTAAAAATCAGATCAGTACTTGGGTCCTTCTTTGGTTAGTTATGGGACCACCTGCTCAGCTGCTACAAACTGTTGTATTACACTGAGTTCATGTGGGTGACAACAGTCTGCAGCAGCAGAGCATTGAGCCCCTGGGTCTTTTTGTTTAATACAAACACTAACACCGTGGATTTGAACAGGCTGCGTTTCTTTCCTTTTTTTTTTTTTAATTCCAAATGTTTTTGTTTCATTTACTTTGATTTTTCTTGTGAAAAGTGTGCTCTTGAAATTTTGATTTTCTGAAGTTTACATTCAGTTTTTGATTTCAGATTGCACATTTGAATGAAATAAACTGTTTTCTAAGTTTACATTTGTATAAGAAATAAAAGAATAACTCTGCCAATAGGTTAAACCCAAGAGACAAATGTCTTACTATAACACAGGAACTCATCAGACAGAGGGCAGTACCATTAAAGACCGTTTCACCTGATCTGTAGTATCAGTTTTCTCTGTATAGTTCAAATATGGGAGCTGGACATATATAGGAGCACACTATGGGAAAAGATAGTTTTCATCATTAACTCAATTATTACCAAATAAACAAAGGTTCATTATTATTGATACGCCTTCTTGTGTGTTTAGAGGTTCAGTGACAAAAACTAGCTGTGACATATATCCTTTAAGAGCTAAATTTACAGCCTGGTTTAAAATTCCAAACAAAACACTTGTGGAGAAACACTGCACTGTTACACTGTAGAAGATTTTACAAAAGATAAATGTTCTGCTTTCTAGCCAAAAATATGGTTCTGAGCCTGCAAATACAATTTCATGCAAGTTATTTTTACTCTTGCAAATAAGGCCATTAAAGGTAATGGGACTATTTGCATAAGCAAAAAACACTGATGTGAAAAGGAAATTGTAGATTTGCATTTAAAGTTTGTTGTAAGATGCCAATCAAATTCCAGACGTTTCAGTCCTTGAAGAGTTATGCAAGATATGTGAACATATTTTAAGGTGGAGAATATATTCCTATTCCCATTGACACTATTTCTCACAGTGAAGGGGTCGTAAAGCGTAAGAGAGCTTACTCAGAGCTTTCTTGTCGCTTACCGCATGTTTGTGTTTTACATGACAGAATCTGACAACAAACACAACAAGTTTTCTGAGCCGTCAGGAACTTGTAGCAACAATAAAAACGGCGAACAGTTAGAAGTGCTGTCTTCAGAGAAGTGCCTTGTGTATTAAATTCTGTAAGAAACAAGTTGATGTAAATGTTAATTTACCTCATATGTTTACAAAATCATGACTAAATAAACTTTTTGTACCACAGCATTGTCTCTTTAGATTAAATTTTCCTGGTTGTGTAGATGGTCTTTTAAAATACTGACGTGACGGAACAGTTAACCACAGTCAGTCAGCTCTTTCCCTTTATTCACTTTTCGCTGCTGCTTCCCTGCTTCATAGGAAGTGCTCACTGAACTGCATCTGTTGAAAACTGGATGTTGAAAGCCATCTCCCTACAGAACTCCCAGTCTCTTCAAAGGAAGTTTGTGATCCAGGAGACACATGTGATGGGGTGAAACGCTGACCCACTTGAAATCAGCGTGAGGTGCCTGCTGCTGAACACAGGTTTCACCCTTGGCTCTTACTGTGACACACATGAGTCACTGTTCATCTCGTGCTGCGTTGTGTGGTGTTGGTGGTGGCTCCCATCTCTTGCCCCAGTGCTAACTCGCTAACTTTGGCTCATCCATCTAGCTGATTTGTCTGATGAGTCTGTTACCTGTAAAGGCATGAAGGATTCTAGTGCAGGGAAAATGTGTCCTTACTGGTGATAATGTGGAGTACCCACTGCATTTGAAATTTGCAGATTTGCTTCTTATAGGCAAAATTCATAGTTTAGCACAAGGAAGTGTAGCCCAATTCTGTACTGAAAATATACAATGTACTAAAGGCAAATGAGTCTAAGTATTGTATAGTCCCTGAAGAGGCCAGGTTCAGGTTTCCAACAAGTTTAACTTGTCAAAAGCAGCAGTGTGGGCAAGACTAAGTGACTTTTTGCAGAATTGTTAAAACAAGTATGAAGGTTTTGTAAAACTTTATTTCATATGCAGCGCTTCTGTGGACCTGGCAGGGCGGAATAGCTTCCATGCTGTAGTACGAGTGTTTGTGTCTCCTGTGTTAGTACAGCTGAGTGTACTTCTTCGGTGCCTCCTGTGCTTAGGCAATGCTGTTTCTGCTTTACATGATGTATCTGTATAGTAAACCAGATTGTTCGCTGTCTTTGGCAGGGGTAAAGCAAGCTGACAGGAGTGTAATATGGATAGTACTAAGATGATGCTTAGCAGTAGTAAGCTAAGGAAGAAAGTGAATAAAGTGATACGGTAATACCAGCTGTATTGCTAAAGATAACTCGCTTGCCTCTGACCAAGAGCACTTCTTACTACAAATACATGCGGCCAGAATAGGTTGCATGCTTTCGATTTAGATGCACGTTTCATCACAAAGTTCCACAATTGTCACCTGAAGAATGGACAGAGTACTCCCAAGAGAGCCGAGGGCATCAGCTGGTGCAGATGCAGCTGTGCGCTGGGCTCGTCCTCCCTTGGGACACAGCCACGCTGCCGTCACCTTGCATCCGGTGTCTCCTAAAGAATTTCTGGCTGGAGTATGAAATAGAAATGTTGCTACTCTTGGTCTCTGAAGGCCTGTGTGATGGTGTGGGTAATTTTTGCTGCCACATTCAGCAAGGCCAATTGATGTGAGCTTCTGGAGGAAAGGTAGGTGTGCCCCACTCATCCACAGCTGTGTCAGGGCACAGTGGAGATCCTGATGGTAATGGGAAGAAGGGTACTGGGGGGGCAGCTCGCTGACCTCCTCCAGTAAACCTCCTCCCTACAGTTGTGCTGAAAGCCAAGTGAGGAGCATACCATGTGCCCCTCTACTGCTACTGCTGTCCCCCAGGGCACTGGCACAGGAACAATCAGCTGGGCTTTAGAAAGCGTTTTCACTGTGACTGCACAAAGAATGGGATTTAACTAACTTCATCAGTGCTTTCCTACTCTGTAGCGGGAATAGAAATGAAGGCAACACACATTGTTTCCCAAGGAAACAGATGTCAGATAGTCAGGCCTTAGTAGGGCTGACATTTTGATAATTTGGCAACTGGATGTGCATCAGGTCTAACGTTTTTGTGTCTGTTTTCAGCTGACAATAGAGTAAGCAGATGCTTATCCAAAATCGCCAAAGAGAAGAGAGAGCCTTCTCGTAAAGATGGCCAGGAAGAACGTGCTATTCTTGGAGTGGTGTAGTCCAGAAAAACAGTGTTTGAGGAAATACACATTTTATCACTTACAGATATGCGAAAGAATTAATTATGCCAGAATTACAGGTAACTTTAAATACTGTTATTGCATTAGTAGAACAGTTGGATTGCACCAGCTGCACTTCATTGTATAAGCTTTTTTCATTTTTAGAAAGAAATTAGTGGTGCTTAGCAACGAAATCTTGTCCTTCATGGGTAGTTAGCTCCTTTTCTTTTTCTTGTGGTCGGTGATCTGTGTATCTTTGTGTCACTAGCAGTAGTACAGGGTCCATCAGAATTATTCTTAGTATCTTCAGGAAGATCGTCAGTGTGGGGGCTTTCATCATACCTTGTTTTTAAGGGTGACCCTCAGCACTTATGACAGTGGCTACAGATGTGGTTAAGGTGTCTGGTCCTGCAGAGAGCAGGGATGAGCAGACGGACACCAAGGTCACAAAGAGCTGCCCAGGCTCAGTGTGTTGGTCTGCATCACTAACATAGCCAGCTCGAACCTGTGTGTGGTAGGTGCCTTTCATCAGGCAGATCTTTGTCACGTTAGAGTTTGTCTCCTGAGAAAAAAAAACAAACAAATGAATACCTGCAGTTCTTCATCTTCATTATTTATTTGTCCCGTGAAAGCATGCTAAAATACATTAAAATGTCCAGACCTTTGTGTTTCTAAGTAGCATGAGACATGGCTTTTTAAAGAGTTCCTGTGCTATCTAGAGAATATTTTTGAAAATACAAAGGGCTTAACAAGTTCAAATTCTCAAAAGGACAATAAATTTTTCCTGTTTTTGCACAAGATCTGCCAAAGTCAGTGAATAGATGGCGTAAAGTGAAATAAAATCTTACTTTCCATGTGAGGCTACGGGTTGTATTTCTATACTCCTCAATTAAAAGAAAACTAAAAAGGAAGAGCAAACAGTTAGCAGCTATCATATATCTCACTTCCCAATTTGAGAAGATTAAACCTTCTAAAGATTTTGGCTTTAAGGAATGTTGTGGTCTTCTGAGCAGCGACTAAGGGATAATTATGGTTGAACCCAGGGAGGAACTTACTGTTTGCTTTGCACAGCTTATGTAGTGGGGTTTGCTATGTAAATTCAGCACAAAATGCAGAAGTAAGCAGTTGAGAATGGTTTGCCTAAGCAAACTCATTCATGGTTGGATTATGGATACTCTGAGGGGAAAATACCCTCTTCATTATGAGCAGCAGAAGAGGAGGAAAGGCAGAGTCATCAAGTTAAGAGTAGTTACATTTCTTTCCAGTTCTCCTTTGAGGTGTTTAGGTGTTTAATGCTGAATTGTACCAGGTCTCTAAAACAGAGGTAGCTTTCGTACCCCCATGCACCATCCTTCCTTTCTGTCTCTGCTCTGTAAGAGGGATTTAATTTTTTCTTAAAGTCATAAAGTTGCTTCTGTCTTTCAGAGTGCTACTACATCGTTTAGGGCCTGGTACATGTCTCTAAATATTCCTGTGACTGAAATCTGAATACAGTAAAACCAACAAAATCGGATAACAGAACAAGCAGTCAGAACTGGCAGCATCAGTCAAACTTCTTTATATTAACCACATTTAAGCGTGGCTGAAGTTTTGTCGTGAATAGCTGTCACAGTGCTTCATGTCATTTGTCCTAATTTATTTATGACCGTGAAGCTCTACCCATCACTGTCACACCTAACAGAAGTGCTCACACATGGTTTGTTCAAACAAAACATAGATTTTTTTGTAAACCACACCAACTATTTTCTTGAGAAGACAGTCACCATTGGTGTGACCTGGATAGAACTGAGAAAAACCTGCAGCAAAGCCAGCCTGGCTGGAGCACCAGAAATGCACAAGGCTGACTTTCAGACTTTTCTAACATACTGGAGTCTTTTAAACTCTCTACTCAATTAAAGTATTAAAGCCCAATGCTTTGAGAGAAAAATTCTTGGCCCACAGTCTACAAAAAATTGCCCACATTTACATTACTCTGTGAATGCGGCTGTGCTAGGGACTGTACTGATTTGGGATTTTGCAGCATGGAGAAGGATGCAGCCTGCACCAGCCTCTTGCTGTTGCCTGCATGAGAATTATGAGTCCAAATTTTTAAAAGCTCTGATCTTCATTGTTTATGCATGAGTGGACCCTTCTTTCAGCATATCTGTGGCTGTAGGTGGAGTTGCAAGTGCCTGCCTGTTGGCCACCTCCATGCCATTCTCCTTGCAGCAGGCAAAGTCAGTCCTTCAGAGCAGCTCAGCGGCACAGGCTACTCCTGATTCATCCGAACTGTGTGGCTGTAATTAAGGTTCAGAACTTAACACTAGGAAGAAATTCTTATCTTCCTGTGTGAGGTAAAGCCATAAAACGTGCCTCAGCGATTCTTGCATTGTCCATCTTTTTGTGTCACTTCCCCGCTATGCAAACCCAAACGTCTGGAGGTCCCAGTTAGCGCAGTCGTCTGCAGTGTGCTGCAGTCATAGCTTCTGGCCACAGTGTACCCAACATTTCTTCAAAGGAAAAGTATCTGATTGGTCCCAACAACACTAGAAATTCCACGGAGTTTTGGTCCTCTAGGGTTGAAAAATAACAAGCAAGATTGTTGCCCACTCATCACGCTGTTTTTATCAACTAGGATCAAAAAGAGTCCCTGTTCGCCATTCCTGTGTTTATAGAACAACTAAAATAGCAAGCAGATCTTTCCAAGCCTGTAAAAAATCATGTACCAATATGTCTGTTCCTGTAGAAATAGTAGCTCTCTTGAATAAGTGCATTTTGAACTGGGAAAAGCCTTTGCACACTGCACACAACTCAGTGAGTTTTCTTTCATATGGAGCTGAAGTTTCTAGATGAAGTGAAAGGAGACAGGCTCAAGACAAAATCAGTTGTGAAAAGGCAACTGGAGGCAAACTCCATTCCTATTTTATGGCTACAGAACTAGAGACTAGAACTGAACCCAGTAAATGGCCATTTTTTATTTTTCTTTATTCTGTTTTGCCTTTAAAAGAAATGCCTTGGATGTAAAAAGATGACTAAAAGTTGAATTTTCACCACCATCCTCAACATGGAGCGAATGGTGAGGAATGGAATGACCTGTAGTCTTGTGGCTGACGATCAGTTTCCCTCACGTGGCTCTGTTCTACCACCCGTTACTTTTTAAAATCTTCTTTCTCTTACAGAAATATTATGGGTCTTAGAAAAATGCTTTCAGGAAGAGTCCCTGCTTCTGTTGGCCTGGTCTATGAAATAAGAGCTCATCATTGCAAAATGATATTTGCAACTAAGGTCAGCTGACATTCAGAATTTCTACTTCCTAAGGGATCCTGAGATTTCAAATCAGAATGCAACATGTATTCACATATTATTCATGAAACCAAGCCTGAAAAAAATTCCTCTAAAACATTTTGCATTAGAAGAACATCCAGGGAATGATTTTGGAAGCATTGTGTCATTCTGCAATTGAGTATTTTTTTAGATTATTTTAAAATTATCTTGCAACATGTGAAGGGTAGCCGCACCTCAGGTAGCGTCAAGCCAAACAAAGTGGGGGGTGGTGATGATGAGGTGATTTCAGAGCTCTTCCCTTTAGGCACCTAAATTCCATGTATAGTTGTGGTTTAGACGCCTAGTTGCTATTTCGAATCTTCTTCCTTTATCCTTGAGTTCAAAGCTTTCATACCCAGCATGCTGAAGTGTCATCTCTGTAGATGATCCAGACGGGAAAATAATCCCCATTGCTGCCCCATAAAATGGAGAGAGTATGGACTGCTTGCCATCCGTGTGTGATGGAAAAGCTTGAACTTCTTTGCTTAGATGTTGAACTCTGTTACAGCTAAAGCTGTGACTTAACTTTCTAACAAAGTTTTGTGTATCGCTCTGAATTCCTTTTCCCTACAGCTACTATAGCAAGTCATGCATGACACTGAAATGTGCATTACGAGTTTTTTGGTGTATAGGAGAAGCGCAGTGATCTGCATGTAATTTGGGCAGCTGTCTTTATTTCCAGCTGAAAGAATTCTCTCAGTTGCAACAACGTAAATCCGGTGTAACCCCACCACACTGGTGTAACACAGATAAGACTTTCTTTGTGTTTAAATGACTGCAGTGAACAAGATCAATTGCAGAAAGAATAGTTCTTTTTTAAAGAAAGATCTGCATGTTCAGTATATAATGGGCCAAATTAATCTCCGCTGTGAGTACACTCATTTCAGTGGTGGTGCAGCAGGAATGAATTTAGCCCGAAGCAACTTTACAATAACTCATATATAAGCACGCACAACTAAATGCATTACACTTTAAACAAACTCAGCATTGTCTGGAGCACAGTTGGTCTGCTGAACCTCTGAAGCTAGGAACTAGCCATTGTGTGTTGCGTTTGTTTAGACAGTACCATTTTTGTTCAATTGGCTACATCCGTGGTATTTTAGTGACAGCAGAAATGTTCCCTCTAGCTACAAAGTGACATGAAAGCTGTCAGACATGATTTTTATTCTAGGATGTGTATGCCTTAACTCTTTTGTGCACTTTGAAATAAAATGATAACCAAATATAGAGAAATAATTTCACTAATCTCTAATCCCACCTTCCACTCAAAGCGAGACTATCCCAAAAACTGGATCTACTCAGCCAGGTCTGTGTCTATTTGAGCCTGGAAGGTGATCCCACAAGCACTATCCTGTGGAGTTTTCTTAATGTCCACTCTGAATGTCCCAAGCCACAGCCTCTGGATGTTGCCCCTTTTTACACTATCGTCTGCCATGACCAAGAAGAGTTTGGATTTACTGTGGTTGTCACTCCCTTACAAGTAGTTTCAGGCTTCTATTACATCCCCTATTAGCTTTCTCTTCACCAGACTACGTAAGCCCATCTCCCACAACCTCTCTCTGGAGCTCCAGGCCCCCGACCATCTTGACTGACTATTGCTGGACCCTCTCCAGTTTCTCCACATCCCTCTTGAACTGAGGGCCATGAAACTGGACACAGTACTCCAGATGTGGCCTTCCTGGTGCCGAGTAAAATCAAGCAAGTGCCCTCATTTTCTTCCTTGAGAAGATGAGTCCCAGGAGAGCCGCAGCGTGACAGTGAGCATTCAGAGAGGTATGCAGTGTCAACCAAAACCAGGACATGCAGTTAGCTCTCTGCTGAGACAGGAGTGAGATTTCTCATTCATAGGAAGATTTGAAGTAGCCCTCTAAAAAACATCAGCAGCAAGAAGAGATCAAACACAAGTGAACTCCAAAGAGAGCAAACTGACAGCATTGCAAAGTATATTCTGGAAGAAATAGGCAACACCTATTCCTGTGCAAGACCAAGTTAGTTTTTATAGATGCTTGATATCACTGCTAGGGCCAGATTTGAACCTATTTGGGCTGTTCCTAGCAAGAATCTTTGCACTTAGGAGAGTATAATATTCTACGTTGTGCATTGTCTATTTTCCTGCATTTTCTCTCAAATGTGCTGTATCTCCTCTTGGATTTATGGACTGTGTGTGGTGGTCAGACACCCAGTTGTCACTTCGTCAGACACAGAGATTCAGGTCTGACTGAAGAGCTGACTATGACGATGTGAGGTCCAGTCCAGACCTGGCAATTCTGCTTTGGGCTTGATGGAGTGGGGACAGGGGAGGTAACTGAAGAGGTTTCAGCAGGCCAAAGGTGATTTCCATTTTTTCTTAGTTGGCCACTCCAGGAAGAGTAAGGGCATGCTTATCGCTTTGGATATTTATAGGGTTTCCTACAGCAACATGGTTTATAAATAACTAGGGATCTCAGGACAGCTTTCAATAGAAGAGAAAGGAATTTCAGCCTTTCTCAGGGTTTAAAAAACTGCTGCTTGTGATGCTTTCCCTATGATTAGAACTCCAGCCACAGTGTCTGTGGCTCAGCAGAGCTGTGCAGGCAATTTGCTCACACCCCCTCTTTTTTTAATGCAATTAACTTTCAGGTCCTTTTCAGCACTCTGAGACAATCTTGCCCAAGGGGTAGTCTCATCTTTGCAATGTCAGGCAATACTGTCTTGCAATTTTCAACCCTGCTTGCAGCGAAGTTAGTGGCCTCCCTGAGCTGACATGTTTGAACTGAGCTGCATCCAGCCGCCGGCACGTCTGCGGCTTGGCACACTGTCTCCCACATGGCTGCCGTGACAGCCTGGAGTTTAGGCAGAAATTAAAGCGCTGGTGACTCTTGGGAGCTCTCAGCAATATTCTCCCACACATTTGGAGCTTAAGTGGGCTGTGGCCGGGGTTCGCTAAAGGGGGTCGGTACTTTGGGAATGCTGTCTTCAGTGGAAAGGACCCCATTGGCAGGGACAGAGACAACCTGCTATAGAGCTTGAGGGACTTACCTTAGTGTCTGTGGTTTCTAGTCAGGTAGAAATCCCTTAAGGAATCCAGCCAGGACATCTTTTGCTGTCCAGAGATCCTGGGAAGCTCTGGTATTGCTGGTCAGGGGTCAGGGTTGGTTGTTCACCTAAGGAAAGGTCAGAGCCTTCTGGAGACTGGGTTTATGTACTCTGTAGCCTTAGTGCTGGCTCTGGGAGCTGGCATTGGCAGTCTAGGCATTGGGGCCATTGGGCAAGCACAGTGTCCTCAATCTGTGAGGAGAGCAAGAGATCCTGGGGTGGACAGGCACTGCAGCTGGCATGGCAGAGCATTGCCTTCGCAATCCTTTTGCCCTTAGTGTCTTCACTCCTTGGCATCCTGCAGCAAGACATAGAATGCCATCCCCCATAGCAGCCAGCTACTGCCAGCATTGTGGCTGAGGATCTTCTTTCCTCTCTTGCTGGGGACAGGTCAGTGCCCTGCAGGGGCTATCTCCATGATGGGTCTCAGGTAAACGCCAGCAGCAGTAGGGAGGCTCTATTATGGAGAGTGTACGATCTGGTGGCAGTGATCAGAACACATGTCATGAACAGCGTGGCCAAAGAGTGATGGCCTCCCCCTAACCCTGTGCTTCGTGCTGCACTGGTTTCTGTTGATACTGCACTGCTGGAGGTGCCCTGGAAACCGGATGTTGGAGGTCAGCATTTTGTTGGCATTGGTGTCTGCAGTGGCTTTCTGCACAGTATTGGTCCTTTGTGAAAATCCTGAGGTGAAGTGCAAAGAGGTGATGTTTGAACCACCATGCTGAGTATTAGGGAGGAAAACCCTGCTAAGGAAGAGAGGGAGGATATTGAAGGTTGGCTGGAACCAACTTCCAGAGGGACTGGAATCCAGCGTGTTGGTACAAAGTACCTCATCCCCAGTTAGGGAATATGTCGGCAGTCCCTGGAGGATTGACAGTGGGTGCTATGTTGATATAGATATGGGATCTACGTAAGGACTTAAGAATTCATTATTAAATGTAATGTTCAGAAAAAGGGAATTTCTTTCTCAGTCTTGGCCTCTAAACTCATCAATTCTAAATTTAACCAGACTGCATGCCATACAGCTGATCCTGATATTTGCACAAGAACTTTTTTAATGGCAGTATTGCTTGCTGCAGTGCAGAGGGGCTCTGACTGGCTTGTTTTTCCTAAAATTTGACATTGCGTCATGTCTTAAGAGGTTAAAAAAAAGGCTCATTTAAGAGAAGCAACCAGTACTGGGGTTAGACTGAGGTTCTGGGTGAGGCTGCTGTGGAGCCCTTAGAAGATCTCATCTGAGGATGTCCCTCCAGAGGCAGAGGTCACTGCCTTCTTGTCGCCTGAGAACAGCTGAAAATGTCGCACTGGCAGATTTCTTTGCGAACCTTATCTGGGCTATTCTCGTTGACTCTTGCTGTAGCTCTGTGCTTCTTTCTCCTCCCTTTCCTGTGCACACATGCTCTACAGTCCCACCCCTTTACAATTCCTCCCTCGCCTCCTGCTCTGCTACATTCACCTTAGCAGCACAGAGCTAGTCCCACATCCCCATCCTTCTCTATTTATGGTGGCAACCACCATAGCCATTCCCTTGTTTCTGTCCTTTCTGCCTGACAATCATCCTCACTATTTTGTGACGTGCCCATCTTTTCCCTCTCTGCTTCTGCTGTCTCGGGGACACCCGTTTCATCTCTAAAAATGTCACTGCCAGCTGCAACATTCTGCAACTCTCTGTAAGTCCTCATTTTTCCACATAAACATCTCACCTTTCCAGGAGTCTTTTGGCTCACTTCTCAAACTATCCTTTCATCAGAGTTTTGTTTGTTTGTTTGTTTGTTTTTTCCCCCACAAAGGGTCCTACCAGTCCCTGCAGAATACAGCCTAACTCTCCCCATTCCCCAGCTCGCATTTCTTTTTCCCCTACTCAACCTCTGTCAGAGATGTAGTTTGTCTTCTGCTCTCTCATTCTAGTAACTCCATTTGCCCAAATGGTCCCCTATCCTCTCTTGTGCAATTTCTTGTTCTTCCTCACACCCACTCTGTTCTTTCTTACTCCATTTGCCTATCCTCAAACTCTTTCCCCACACACAACAGGCTTTAGTGCATTCCAGCCTATAAAAAAAGGAAAACCACTGGGTATCCACTTGAAAGTCTGTCACCCACTTTCCTGTATCTTGAAGTTAAATCACCGTAGTTCAGGATTTGTGCCTGTAATTCCTTTTTTTCTTTTCCACTCTTGCAGAATCACAGAATCACAGAATCACAGAATAGTAGGGGTTGGAAGGGACCTCTGTGGGTCATCTAGTCCAACCCCCCCGCCGAAGCAGGGTCACCTACAGCAGGCGGCAC
>Ga0065711_1004241_pt1 | contig 24433 bp, 19 predicted proteins | sample Hoacrofraction12_FD_59098 | JGI IMG/M metagenome (GOLD analysis project Ga0065711, IMG submission 59098) | Hoatzin crop microbial communities from Cojedes, Venezuela - Epithelial fraction 12 v2 (version 2) | ecosystem: Host-associated > Birds > Digestive system > Esophagus > Crop | place...
CAGCGGAGGGCTACAAGGATGATGAGGGGACTGGAACATCTCTCCTACGAGGAGAGGCTGAGGGAGCTGGGCTTGTTCAGCCTGAAGAAGAGAAGGCTGCGAGGGGACCTAATAAATGCTTATAAATATCCGAAGGGTGGGTGTCAGGAGGATGGGGTCATACTCTTTTCAGTGGTGCCTAGCGACAGGACAAGGGGCAATGGGCACAAACTGAAGAGGAGGAAGTTCCAGCTGAACATGAGGAAGATCTTCTTCACTCTGAGGGTGATGGAGCACTGGAACAGGCTGCCCAGGGAGGTGGTGGAGTCTCCTTCTCTGGAGATATTCAGGACCCGCCTGGATGAGGTCCTGTGCAGCCTGCTGTAGGTGACCCTGCTTTGGCATGGGGGGTTGGACTAGATGACCCACAGAGGTCCCTTCCAACCCCCAACATTCTGTGATTCTGTGATTCTGTGAAAATCATACTTTAAAAAAATACAGTCTAGGAGTTAATCATTTAACTGAGATGTTGGCAATTCTCAGCAGGTTCCTGACAAGAAAAATTACTTACTTTTCTTGTGGTTGCCATCGTGGCTCACTCAGTCCCTCTTCTTTGCTGATTCTGGTTAACTCATTTCATAGTCACTCATGACTGGGCAATGATATGGAAAAATGTAGTATGTAATGGAAACCGTGACCTGTCAAGTCGTGTGGGCTGGTGCCAAGGAGGCTGCTAATTATAGCCCGGCATGTAAATACTCCTGGAAGATGATTGTACTTATTTGGACTAGTGAATTATTAATTAAATACTTTGATTATTTCTGAGATAGACTTCAGGAAGGAGGGGGAGAGGTTGTCAAGGAAATTAACCGTTTGATTTCTGAAAATAAGGTTGTCTTCCCCCGGAAACGGAAGCTGAAGGCTAAGTGAGTTTTCCTCCTTCTTTTCTCTGTCCTCCTGTCTTTGACCTACTCCCATGATACCTTCCATCATTGTCTGCTTGCGCTTGGTGTCCCCTGGCTCTGTGCTCCTGCCAGTCCCTCAAGATCATGACTCACCTGCCTCCTCAAGCAGGCAGAAACCCAGAAGGGAAGGATGAAGAAGAGCTTCTGTCAGAAAACCGGGGTGGCTTCTGTGCGAGGCCAGAACCCCCGGCTGCCCAACCTTCTGCACTCACAAAATTCCCAGAAACAGCCAGCTTCCAACTCCTACACTGGGCTTTCCATCTGCTTCCAAGTACCAATACAAAATCATCTCTCCTGGCTCAGGTTGCCCTGAATCAGTGTCGCGGTACTCACCTTAATGTAACAGCCTCCTCTGGCTGCACAGCCCCATTTATGAAACAGCAAGCGTCAGCCCCAGCTCATGCAGCAGCCGGAGTGCACAGAGCATCACTCAGCCACGGTGGGGATGGACGTCTGGGCAAAAGCACCTGCGGCAGCTGGGAGAGGTGGGAGAGGGAAGGGGAAGCTGGTGCACAAAACTGCATACCAGAGGAGCTGGGACCACCTCCGTTAAAAACTGCTGAAGACTTTGGTGGGTTCAAAACGCCAGGACAAGATGCAGCTGCCTGTCTGACTTGGTCCTAGGAGAAAACAAACAGCAGTGACATTGCATATGAGAGGCAAAGACTAAGAACAGGAGGTGCACTGAAACCAAGGGAAATGTATTTGGCTTTTCAGTTTGTTCAAGACACAAAGCTAAGCTCAGGCTCAGCTGCAGGTTCGCTAGGACTGGTGAATGTTTCACAGGGCCCCTGGGTTTGCAGGGAGCCTGGGGCTGCCCTACAAGCAAGGCAGCTCAGGCAGAGGCAGGTTGCAGTGGGCACTGGGACAGGGTGTTGGTGGGCAAAGCAGACTTCTCAGCCTCGAGCTAGCTTCTAAGCAAGCCTCAGGCCACATTTCAAATGAGCTTGTTGTTACCTTTTGAATAGCTTTACAGCAGGTGTTGAGCTGTTGAGTCGAGCAATACCCCTGAGTGACTTTTGGGACAGTCTCTTCCAGCAAGGTAAGTCCTTCAAGTGAGCCAAAGCTTCGTGTTGAATGAATCCTCTATTACAGCGTGTGGCCTTGGGACAGTCACATGTTCGCATCATTTCAGCACAAACTAAGCCTACTATTCTTGCACCATGTCATGAGGCACACCGCAGTGTGCCTCAGTTTCCCTCTCCACTGAGTGCCTGGGCCGTATAACCCACCTTGCACACACACGGCACCAGAAAAGCAGGCGGCATGGAGAAATCTTGCACCTCCTGGGGAGTTTGTGCCCTGTGGATGTCCTGCTCATTGACACACGGTCTAAACAGGCAACTGGCACTGTTCTGACAGTACCAAAACAAACTCTTCCCATCATCAACATACCTGAGTGGGAGCACCAGGGAGGAGCCGAATCAGTGCCTCTGCGGGGAGCATGAGAGCTCTGCTTTACCCAGGTAACGACCCTGGACTCCCATTCATCTTTTCATTACAATCTGTAGGACTGGGGAATTCAATCTCTTGTCTGGAGCAGAGAAGAGAGATGGTTGTGGGTCAGAGCTGCTACTAATGCACTCTCAAGGACTCTCTACAGCTGCACAGCGTTGTCTTGAAGATGCAGTGGAAGGGCGAGTGCTATTTCTGCCCCAGGAAGGCAGAAGACGTTAAATCAACATAATGAGAGCTGATGAGAAACAATAGAGTCATCAGGACAGCACAGAGAAAGGGAGAGTTATGAGACCTGGATGCTGTGGGCCCAAGGGGCACAGAGACATGCGTGCTGATTTCTTCTTTCTCCTGCAGCCCTACGAACTACCAAGTGCTGCAAGGCCATCGACTCCGCAAAAGCAGTGCTGCTGGGAAGGATGGCATTGTGCTACTGCTGACTGCCTGCTGCGAGGGCTGGGGTGCCAGGGCCACCTGCTGCGGCAGGGTTTCTAGCTGGGGACATGCTGAGGGAAGCCCTGGCTGAGGGACGGCTGCAGACTTCTCCCCCCTCATCCCCACGGGAGGCACAAGCCCTGGAGACAAATGCCAGGGGTCGTTCCCTGCGGGGTGGCAGAAGCTCTCCATACAGATAGCAGCTTTGCAAATACCCAAGGCAAAGGGCATAAAAACCCTTCTGCACACTGTTTCGAAGAGCTCCAGCCAGTTTCCTCAGGGCATATTCCCTGGCCAGCAGCATGTTCCTCAGCCACCCCCTGAAAACACTGAAGACGTGCAGGTTCTTCATGGTCTGTAGGTGAGTGAAAACAGGACAAAGCACAGGAAAGCAGAACAGGCTAAAGACAAAAGCCCAAGGCTCAGAATTAGGTGAAGAAACACCACGCACAAGCTGGGAGATGCTATGCTAATCCTAAATGCCTGAAATGGGAAGGTGGAATGGAAACGAGTATTTTTCTGCATGGTCGTTTTTCAAGGAAGAGCAGCCTGAGTTTAACGCCTGGACTTGAAGTTAAAGGGTTACAGTCTCACATGGAGGCAAATGGAAACACAAATTGATCAAAGCTGCCATTTTTTACCGATAACTTGTTTGTTCAGAGGCACTATCTGCTCTTCATGCTGATCGTCTCACTGCATAATCACCATCGGCAGCTTCCCTCGCCCTCTGCTAAAGATGCATGGATTTCTTCTCACCAATTGCATTTCCGGGGACATTAAGAAAGTTGCAGCATAAATTAAACAAGATGCCTGGAGACTCCAATTCAAAAATAATGTAGCTGAATTCATGAGTGAGAGGGGAAGAAAGAGCGAAGCTAAATGCACTGCCTGCCTGACGGCTTCTCCCTCGCCACGCTCACATCAATTAAGCGTAGCTGCACGGATAGGGTGGCCAGGAAGGCACCTTTGTGCACACATGCTAATTTGTTCACAGGCTGCAGTGCACAATTAATAAAAGCGCCGCTCCACACATTCCCCAAAACAAAGAAGGAACGCCGAAAACGTTCGGAGGCACAGAGACTGAAAAGGGTACACAACGGCTGGATCAAAGGCGAGCTGGATTTAGGGAAGATTTGTACTGTTCATCCAGCTCTTGCTGTCAGGATCTCTGGGTGCTGCCAATTTAAGTCCCTGTTCTGTCATTCAAAACTTTATGCTGCCACTACAAAACAAGCAGAGGGGAGAAGAAACTTTTAAAGGCAGGAGAAAGAAGTGCAAGGGCATTGAATTTAAATGCAGGAGAAACGGGCCTCGGGAGCCTTACACAGAGTCCTAATGTCAGCACAGGGTAGAGAGAGGGCAAGGAGAAATCCAGCTTCATAATAAAATGCTGGCTTTAGCTGTGATGGATGGACAGAGAGGCAGGTTGCAGTTTCTCTACTCACTCCCTGCTCTTTCTCCTTTATTATCTTAAATGTTGGGGTTTTTTTAAGGGACAGGAGTAAGCAGAAATTAAATGCTCAGTCTCAAAATGAAGCTGACATGAGCCTCTGGCTTTGAGGCTGGATTAGTTTTGAAGGCATACTACACACAAAAATGAGGCCGGTGAGGGCTGGCAGTGGAATTCCCAGTAGGGACAGGTTCCTTTAAAACACAGATTAAACAGGGAGGAAATGCACAGAGTATGAATATGAATTGATTCTGGGCCTTGCCTGGTCTCGCTTCGTTTGATAAAGCGCATTTCCTTATTGCATGTCAATTATTTACATTATTTAAATATGTATCATCAGATGAACATGTCAGCCCTGAAACAGATACACAGATGCACATGGAAACACACATGTGCACCAGGAGAGGATGCAGAGACGAGTCCGTCGGGCGGATAATGAGTGGACACTCCTGCGCTCGTCGAGCTGAGAGTAACGAACACCCCTCTGCCTGGGCCCTGACACATTCGTGGCATGGCCCCTGCAGAAGAGCTGGTTCTCCTCAGAATAATTTTAATGCAGGCTCTGCTCAGCGCCATGGGAATGTCAGCACCCGGCAGGAGCCCTGCGCCTCACCAGTGCCTCTGCTAATCTGCGGTACGTGGAACTGCTTGTCTGCAAGATAGTTATTATTCTTCCTTTCATCTGTGCAAGTTCACAGCAAAGGAAACGCAGGAGATCTCCATTTAAATTAGGTAAAATCCCTATGCCCAGAGATTCTCCAAAGTTAGAGTTATTATAAAGATGTTAGTAGTCAATATCGCACTGTTTTGGCCTCTACCACTGTATAAAAAACTGCTCTGAATTCTCCTGAAACAAAATTGTGTTTCTTACGTGATTCCCATTCTTACATGAAGTTTCTGTCCATGGCTTCTGCTCCAAGTGTACGAAGGTCTGGATATGGCACAGGCTTTGCAGTGAGCGCAGCCACCTCTGCATTCTGCTATTTGCCTACAGTCCATGAGGCAATGTCAAGCTCTACTCTGAATATCCTGACCAGGCACCAGCCAAAATGTGGACCCAAATGTTGCAGTTTGACTTGGCTGCATGTCCTGGCTGCAGGAGGAGTCAAGTTTTTCCAAGAGCCATTTGTGGGGCGCAAGGGCAGAGAGTGCTATGCACACTGAGGAAGGACGCCATCCCTATCACAAGTCCTACTGCTGAAACCCAGGGCACCTCTGGAAACACTGGAGGCTTGGGTGTGGATGGACTATAGATGTTTGGACAGGTCCAAGAGAAAAGCTGGATCCTCCTAAGGTTTACACCATGCCACTCCTCTGCTCCAGGCTCCTACCAGCTCTGAGAAGGTTCAGAACAACAGGGATGTTAACTGAATTTAGCTCTGGTGACATGTTCCTAAAGAGCAGGTAGGGCCTGGTATAACAGGTAATTTTGCTGATGTATTACACTTTTATTAGTGAAAGAAGAACTAAACACTTCCCTCAGTGGAAAATTTGATGGGTCAGATTTTTGGCAGGTGTAAAACAGCATAGCAGACTTGGTGGAGGTACGCCAATATGCACCAGTTGAGGTGTTTACCAGAAGAGCTGACCGAGGCAATCACATTTACCCGCCTGTGCTATTGGCCTCATGCTGTCCACCGTGAAAATTCCAACAGACATTTTTATATTTCAGCCACAGTATGAGAGATGATGCTTCATGATCAGCAGAAGAAACAACACGTTGTTTTCTCTGGTTTTCTGTTGCTTTGTATGGGATTTGCCAATGTCTTTAAGATGCAGGCTGCAATTGCAATGTGTCATTCAGCTGGGGCATTCATCTTTCTCTCTCATTCTCTAGTGTTAATACAATGTAATGTCACACTGCATCCTTTCCTTCAGAAACGGCTAAGAAGATGTTTTGCACTCCCTCTCTCTCCCCTGCTCATCTGCATGTTTTCATAAAACTTATAAGACCCAAACAACTGCATGGTTCTATCATACTTGGCTGAAATGACCAAGGAGTTTAGAAAGCATTACCTGGAAGCAGATGATTTCATGATGGCACAAGTCTTCTTTCCTATGGAAGCTGGACTAAAACCAGGCAGGAATGCAATAGAAGTTATTAAATAACACTGGTAAGACAGACAGATGGCCGTTAACACCCCCATCACCACATTTGCTTCCAGGGAGATGGGGACCTTTGCTTTTACTCTGCCCTTCCACAGCAACCTGAAAATGATGTGTTAGAGGGTGAGTCTCTGGACTGGGGTGTTGAGGAAAGATTGAGAACTACAGAAAAAGCGCAATTTCCCCTTCCCACTTAAGGGTTCTTTTTTGTGTTGATGGGGTTTTTTTCAAGTCAGCAGACATCGAGGTGGCTCTGTTCATTTGCATCTGAGTTTGGGTGCTGACAGCTGATGGTGTCAGCAGAGCTCTGGGAAGGACGTGGCTTCCTTTGATAGTGGCTGCAGCGGCAGCATGGAGAGCAGCCAGCCTTCCTCCACCGAAACAGCAAAACCAAGAAAACATTGCACAATGCGTACAGGTAATTTGCATAATTGATGCAAAGCAGCATCCCACTGTACAAATCCTCTCCCTGCAGTCAGGTAATCTTCCATCCCCATCCTCATCCTGCAGTCTCTTCTCTCCCACTTTCCATCCTGTTAGGCTTTCTCCTACTTGCCCGTCACCATCCCTCGTTCCCACCCAGGCACTCAGCTTCTCTTCACACCGGGAACCCGATACCTCCATTGCGTCTCTACATCTCCGGTCCTCCAGCCACCTACCTACCACTCCCACCAGCAGAACTAAGATCCGTGGGAAGCGAGGACATTTAACTCTCTAAAATGGAAAGGAAGGGAGAGACTTGCAGACATGGTCATTATCCATCTGAGCAGCCTGCCAAACACCCCACGGCAAATAGCAACAAAATCTGTTGCTGGAGAAACTTACATAGAAGCTGAAGCCATTGGTTTCAGATGGTGGCAAGATGACAGTCACACGTGGCATCTCAAAACACAAGGCTTTGCCTGGGACTGAGCGCTCAAGCTAGCCACACAAATGGCCATTCTCCCCAGGCACAAGCACAGCTCTTTGTGAACCCCTGAAGGTACCCAGTAAGCGATACTTGGGGGCATATTGGATGAAATTAAAAAAAAACCAACAAAACAACAAAAACGAAAACTCTAAAAAAATAACAACAGCAGCAGTATTTATGCTTTAAATTCTGTGCAGTTACTGCCTGTCCAGGTCTGGAGCCAGCACGCATCGCTCTGCGTCTCTGACTCTGTTAATGGGCATCGCTGCCTGCCTGTGCTCAGAGCATGCAAACAGCTGGTACGTGCCCATGTGTTGCACTGACATCTGTCCAGTGCTACCACCTTCAGCTGAAGAAGCTCAGCTCTTGCTCATAAATAATTGCCGACCAGCTGCTGGCAGGCCTGGGGAAAAGGACTCAGGAAGGTCACAGAGCGAAGGCAGAGCCGCCTGCAGAGCACAGTTCTGTTGTGCCCAGTACCTGAGGTATATGGACTCTTCCAGGCCTCTTACTGGGGCATAACTCCCCTGCCCAGGGTGGTAACATGCTCAGCTCTCCCATTCCTTATATAAAATATGGAGGCAGGGTGGGACGATCAGCACCACTCCTGGTGGTGCAGCATGAAGGTGGCCCTGGGCCGTGCCATCCCCTCCCCAAGGATCAGGGGCAGGTGCTGTCCCAGGAAGATACTGAGGGACAGTGTGGCACTTGCTGCAAGTGCAGCTTGTATGGCGACCCATGCAGAGCGGGTTAGTCTGTGGTGGGAAGAACTGCCACTTTCTCCTGTCTCCTGTTGGAGCCTCCCTAGTAGCAAGAGCAGAAAATCTCCCCAGCGAATGAAATGCAACCTCTACTTCTCAGCATCTGAACTTCCCCTTTTTCAGACCAGCTTGATCTCCTCTGTGGCCTTTTGTCTTTCTCCTTTCTTTTAAAGGTGCTTATTAGTCTCCCGCTGCTCAGTGCAGCTGCCAGGGCTAGCCAGGCAGCGGGTAGGACCTTCTGATGGGGTGAGATTGTGGGCACCAGGGGAGACCAGCCTGTGGGCTGCTGCCTGCTGCCTGCCCTCTGCGTTTTGGGGAGGAGCCCAGGGGCCCCAGGTTTCCCTAGGCAGAAGAGATGGACGTCGTTGCTGCTGAGTTCCTCCCTCTGGCCGGGTGTCCTGCTGGAGATGAGGGTGCCAGGGGGTGGCCACCTGAGCCAGGCCAGATGCTGCCCAGCAGCTCAGCCCAGCTCTCAGGCTGTTCGAAGCACTGGGGATTAAATACACCATCATGTGTAAATCCTGTGTTTAAACAAATAATTCTCTCAGAATAACAGGCAGGCTTTTCCACAAGAAGCAAAGCTGACACCTGACTCTTCGCCTGGCTTCCCCCAGGAGAACATTTTAATGAGGCCCACAGCTGTAATATCACACAGAGAACATTAACAATGCTAATTACCTAAAGTTTAGCCCATGAATACTCAACCGACCATACCTTGGAGACGAACTGTTGTTTTGGCCCAAACGAAGCACTGATGGCTTGCAAAGTGAACTGAGGCTTGTGACAGCATCAGACACAAGGCATTAGGCACAGAGGCCTGGCAAGGCAGCCTCCAGAGCGGAGCCGGTAAATAACGGAGGTGCCTGGACAGAAGGTGAATCTAAGACTGCAGATAGAAATTGCTTTGAGGTGGCCAAATCCCTCCTCAGAAAACGCAAAAGGTGTTGATAGGTCTCTCAGCATCAGCTCGTACAGGATCTGCACAGAGAAAGGGGGGCTATTGGAGGAATTCTTCTGCCAGGCAGCCGCATCTGGCACCGGCTAAGCCTTGCACTGCGTGGGGAGAAGCCAGAAGTCCACACAGACAGGCAATGCGTGAGCGAGCTTTTGCCTGGAAGAGATCCAGGGCCTTTGCTTCACACCATATGCACGATCATTCTGCAGCTCAAGGTCACCACGGAGGTGCCTGGGTGTGCTAGGATGACTGCTCTGAACCGACCGGCTTCGCTCACTCAGGCTCCCAGTGCCAGAGCTCAGACTGCAGCACAGTAAATAGGGTGATGAGTACTCTGGTGCACGAAGCTTAGCTATTGCCTCTGTCTTCAGCTCCTTATCACAAATGCTGCAGGGCAATGCACAACAAGGGTCGTCATGCAGCAGAAGAGGAGGCTTGGTCCACCCAGGTGTCTCTCGGAGGGAGACGTGAATTTTTAGCAGTCTGTGTTGCTCAGCTCTAATTGAGCACAAAAACATCACATGGCAGGCAATAGCCCATTAGCAACACTGCGTGCTGAGGGGCCTTTTAATTATTTTTGCATTCCCAGAGGACTACAGAATGCTCTTCATAAGCATGGCACGGGAATGCCAATTAGGTGGCCTCCAGCCCCGTTAGACAAGGTCCGGTCACATCACCTTGCGTCACAGGCTGAACCCTGCCCTCCATTTTCTCCCCAAGTCTGCTGTTCTCTGCCGTGAAATATTTATTAAAGGGAGCTGCCGCCTGTCGTGAATGTTGAGTCCCCTGTCTCCTTGCCAAGGTCAGGCTGCCGGGGAGGTACTTATGCTCTCCGTAGCTTCTCCTGAAGACTGATGGGTCTTTCTTCCGTTCAGCACAGGCAGACAGCCTTGGGGAGGAGGCTCTTTCGATTCCTATGGATTCTTATTTCCTGGGAATGATGTGGCCATGTAAAAAAAAAAACATCACTAAAGCAGAGGCTGCACAGCAGTGAGCTATCATGTCATCAAAACAGATAGTTGCACTAGGGCCTTTTGGGAACACATAAAAAAAAGCCATTAAATCAATTTCTATTGTTGTGAAAGGCCACCTTCAGTCTTTGTGATCCCCATTGTAACATCTTAGGAAGCTCGTACATGTGGAGATGAAATCCTGATCCCACAGAAGTGGATGGGAGATTCATCCTCTGCTCATGTGATGCTGGGTTTGCGCCCCTCTGAGTTTAGCTGGGTGGTTTGCTGGGTCTGAACTCATTGTTTCATACAGTCTTTGTGCCAGAAAAATGCTGAAAGCATCAGTCACAAGCTGATAACCTCTTATCAACTGTACTGAATGAAATAAGCAGGCACAGCATAACTTGCTCAAGAAGGACTACAGTTAAAGTGTCACATAGATTTTCCTCCCCCACTATGGGCGCATACTAAAGTGGTAGGAAAAGACATTCAGGAGCAGAAATTAACTCTGCTAATGTAAGATGTGAGGACCACAGTACCAGGCTGGCTGGGCAAATAACCTTCCCTACCAATGAGCTCTAAAGAAGCCTGGCGGTCAAAAATATGAGAAGCAAGGTGCGTATCGAGTGTGCAGCCCACGGCTGGGCTACGTCCACTCTGCTGCAGGAAGCCAGATTCTTCGGGAAGCCTGTGACTGGAGGTGCAGCTCGTTTGCTGCGGTGGCTGGCTCCTGGCAAACCTGCGAACCTGCCTCATGTTTGCCATCTCTCTTGACAGCCAACCAGTCCCAGTACATTTGCTCTCTCCTCATGTGGAAGCTGCCCTGTAGTGCAAATGCTTTCTGGCTGTCCCCTGTGCCTCTTCTGGCTCTTCTACAGGCTTTTTGGATGCGGGCTGGTCTGCAGGGATGGGAGGGTGAGACGGGACATGGAGAAGCTGCAAACACTACCCAGCACAGGACAACACTACAGATTTATGCAGGGACATAGCAATGTTTTCTCTTTTCTCCCTTTTTTTTCCCCTCGTAGTTAATTCCTAACATTTTACTTGCTTTTTTGACATCTGCTTCGCCTTGACCTGTCATTTTCTCGGAATTAGTGAGGACGCCAAGATCATTTTCCTGTGCGGTGATGGCTGATTTAGAGCCCTTCATTATGCATGTATAATTAGGGTGGGGTTTTTCTCCCCAGAAACATTTCTGTGCATTTATTGACAGTAGATTTCATCTGTCATTTCACAAGCCAGTCCCTCCTTATCATAAAAAACTTCTACAGCTCTTCACAGTCAACAGTTTTTCTGTTCTCAGTAAACTTCTCACCTCATTTTCATCTTCTTTTCCAAATCACTTGTAAACAGATTAAAAAATACAGGTCTATCTTAGTTCTCTGGCTAATTTTCCTCTGTGAAAACACATTGTTTATTTACACCTTTATACTCTACTGCTGCAACTACTCTGTGTCTTTTAGTGGAACCACACCACTGGCAATCACACTATCATTCAATAGAGTTGTACTGGAAAAAGTGTGGACAGACATTACAGAAACAGGACCAGCAGCAGTCCCATTTTTAGGACTTAGCAGACAAAATGTATTTGTTTTGATCTATGCTTCTAAATTATCTTGTAAATTCCCACCACTAAATTTCATCTCTCACTGTATGTAGCGAGCAATATATCTTTTTTTCTAGATGTATCACCACTTCAGAGTTCATTAAGCCATTCCAGAGACTATAGCTGATAAAATCCTCATCTGGATTCACAATATTAGCAGAAAGACTAACTCCTCAAGTCTCTGGCACCAGGGTAACATATTGTCATAAATCCATAGGAAACCAGATTTCATTAGTTCCCTTGGTCATGGTACTAATTGTTTGCTCCTGCGTTGGGCACCTGATCATGGTTGTGGGCAGCAGGAAAGCCAGCGGCATTTTAATGTTGTTCCTCTACTGTGCTTTACTTGATTTTTGTCTCAGAATTATGAGATGCTAGGGATGTAAAACAGCTACCGGGAAGATAGCAGCTGCCAGAAACACAGCCTTCTGTTTTGTACTTTGAGCTGTGCATACCGTGTAGAGTTAAAAAAAATAGCGCTTAGAATAATTTAAAGCAGAAATCTGTTACGTTCCTTCAAAATTACTCGTGCTTGGTTTAATAGATGCTGGATTAATTGCGTGCTGTCTGAGAGCTTTTGTTCCTCTCTGGAGTGGCTGTGGTCTGTGCCACAGAGGTAAATGCTACTCTACTGTATGGCAAATTTGACATTGAAGGGCTCTTTGTAGAAATAAGACTGCCATTCTCTCCCATTGTCCCTTCGGTTAAACAGTGCCAGCAAAAGAGACAGTTTTGATGGTTGTTTTCATATTATGGGCATCTGGCTACTAAGAGCTGGGCTGAGATCACCGAATCACAAGGTGCTTTAGAGATGTCGGTTTACGCACGACGTTCCCGCAGTGATGTGATCCATAGTATTTGGATATGCACATTTCAGAGGGCGGGGGAAGAAAAACAGTTTCTGGGATGTGTGGTGAGGACCATTTGTTGCCTGTATGTGCTGCTGTTTTCTGATACCCCCCTCCTCTGGTACCCAAACCCACAACTTTCCAGTACTCCTGAAATAACCCTGGGCTATGGATGCTTTTCCTCCATTTTTACATCAACACACTCCCAGTGACCTCTGAGGTACTTTGTGAGAAAAATAAAGGAAATATAAGATATTACACAGTGGATTCATTCATTAACTCCTCCCCAGTTACCACCAATTTTGTAGCTACTCACGCCTGTGTGAATCACCACTTAGTAATGGCTCAGCGATCCCTCAGATGCTTTGGCTTCACTCGCAGGGACTCCATTAGTTTATAATATATACTGGACTAGGTTGTTGACATCTTCTATTTGCTGAATAAACTTTAACATCCAGAGTCCTTCCCCAGAGTTTGACCGTCTCTTTTGTTAATACCAAAGCAAACAGGGACGCTCTCAGGAAGAGAGCACTCACTTCTCTTTCCACGCATTTGTTTGGATATACAACAAAGGCTACAGGAGCATTTTTCCTTGTACTTTTAATTGAAGTGCTTTAATATATATAAAAAAAAAGTACATACAAGTTCTGAATTCCTGTTTTCTGCAATTGTTTACACTTTTTCTAAGTTGCAACAGAATATTAGCTACGTAGGTAGTCAACACTGCTAACAAACTACAGTACAAGTTACTAATAACAGTACAAGATGCTTGGAATATGTTCTTGCAAATGTGTATGAATACCAAAGAAATCCTCCAAAGTTGAGAGGTTTCCAACACACATTGCCCTCTTCTCTCAAACCCCTGCAGGATTTCACTCGTGGGTTTACTAACCACCAAAACACAGAAGGGCTGATCCTTGGCTGGTGCACGCTGCGGTAGCTCCGTTAGCGTCCACAGAGCAATGTCAGTTGTCATGAGCAAAGGGTGTGATTTACTCTGTGCTCAGATAGACGCCTTCAGACAGGGGAGAAATATCATGCAAGTTTCCATGCATGACAAACTGATGGGCCTTATTGGTCAGTGCTGTCTTATAGCATTAAGCAATATACTTTTCTGAGGGTTTCAAGACTGATCTCTTTCTCCTGGAAGAAATCAGGTCAGGACAACTGAAGAACAGTCGGGAGCGCCCTGGATTCTCATACCTCTCTAGGTAAAGCTGGGCAAATTTCCCTCAAAACCCACCAAGTTTTGAAGCATAAAAACCTACCCCACCACATCTCCTCCCCCACACAAGGCTGGCAAAGCTATCAAGCACTTAATAAAACTGAGTGTGAGATAAGAAGAGCAAAGGTCCTCCACACAAGTCATGTCAAAACAAATCTCTACATACACACATTGTAACGATACAGTCACTTCAGAGTTCAAAAGAAAGATTCACACTTTACAAAGGAGGGAAAGGGAAAAAAAAAAAGAACACAAGAAGCTGTCCTTACAATTATGTACTGGTTCCCAAACCTATGACCTTAGTCTGCGGCCACCAAAAGTAAATGAATACCAAGCAGCATAGTGTAAACTCAAACGAGACCTCACAGGGTGTAGCAACAGGCAACCTGGAGGTAGCGTACATAGCTGGAAAGGAATTTGAAAGAAATAACAGGCATTTTTCTCCTATTCTGGTACATTTACATAATCGAAGACATGGTAACAAACATGCTATGGTGACGTGTCTCCCCAGCCTTGTGAGCCCACCTACTTGCCACCGCATGATCAGTCACAGAAGGGTTTTTCCTCTGAAGTAAGAGTGATATCTGGGGTATTCTTCAGGCAGGAGTCCTTTGTTTTTTCCCCTCACTCAGTCCTTCTGGCTAGCCTCTATACTTAACATACGACTACCAGGACAATTGGTTCCATCTGACAATGCCGGGCTTTTCTCACAAGCATCCATACAAAACCTCCTTATCACTATTGCCCTGAAGACCAACACTTCAATGTCATGCATCAGTCAGCAGCCCCCAAAACTCCTCCAGGCTATTCACTGACTGACATTAGATTATCTTGGTGGGAAGGTGCAGAAGTTGGCAAACCCATGACAAGGTTAGCTTTTCAATTAATCAGCACGTTGTGAAAAGACTGAACACCAATGGCTCCAGCTCAGAGTAAAGACACAAAAGTCAAGTTCTCTTCTGCTGCAAATAGGCTATGTAGAGGATACAGAAGTTCATATATAGTAGAAAACATGGTGGTGGCTCAGAGTAAGAAAACTTCAGCTGTATCTCCTTTTCAGTTACTTTGATTCTCTATTCGTGTTAAGTATTCCTAGTTTTCTCCAACAACATCATCTTGACACCACAGTTATTGCATTACAAAAGCCGCTACGATGCAGTCACTCAACATACACATATATCATGTATAGGTAGGGGTATTTACAGCCATGTTCCAACCACATTTTGTTGTTTCCATAACAGCAGGCAGATCCCAGTTAGGTGACACAGAGATAATCTAGTGAATCCCCAATGTCGATAAGAAGGCTATGAGTATATGAGCAGATAGAAACCTCAAAAACTAAACAAGAAGAATTAAGGTTAGTAGAATATCCCCTGCTTTGTAGCTAACTTGGTTGCTCTAAAATCTCACTCACCTAAATAATTTTATCATGCAGAATGTGCAGAATTTGCAGAACACGTGAAGAAGAGTTGCTCTTCCCCTGTGAATGGATATTCTTTCGCAGTATTGCCTAGAAGTTACCACACCCACCTGCTCTTCCCTAGCCCACTCTCTTTATAACGACAGTTCTTTTGCTTCAATGGCTAACTGGTAAGACAAGACTATTTAATTACGAACAAACTTCGAGGTCAACGTATTAGAAGACTGCAAATAGATACCCTGCTACTTTTAAAACAAATGATGCATTGTACCCTTAGTGCTTCTCTGAATCCTCTTTCCACAGAGCAAAGCATCACAAGGGCAAGATTACCATCAGTCCTGAGCTGGCACAGCCAGTTCTAAGGATTAAAATGTAGATCAGGCCTGCACAGTCTTTGGCTCCCCTGCCAAAAATTTTCCCTGCCCCCTAGAGAAGCCAGTTCATTCTGAATATTTGTGTAGTGTAGACACTTCTGCACTTGGACCCACAGTGGGTCATCAATTGCTTTTATGCTGGCCACACACCAGCCATCAGGAACATTTTTTGATAGCTTTCTGTGTTTCTTAAACTTTGTGCAATAAAAATGTGACTACATGCAATAAAATTGAAAGACTCTTTATCCCATATCCAAATTTATCTGTTAGACTAGGAAGGACCACAGGAATGTACTCACTTCCTCAGAAAGAAATCAAGTCAGGAGCGTCTCGTATTGTGGAATGCTTTTTCATCTTTATGCTGAGTCAAGTTTTACCCACAATTGTTGTGTGTCACTGACCTTGCAGTGAAAGAGCTTTGCACAAGAAACAAATCTTGCTGATTTCATCACCACGGCATTGAGCATCGTCCCAGGTAAGACACTCTCTGAAGACCAAAATTGCATCTCAGGAACACCTGTCTAACAACCATGTCTTCAAATCACTCTGGACTTTCCATGACCCTTATGAAACCCCTTCATTTTTTTTGCAGAGGGCTTCCAGGACACAATCTGACAACAAGAGGCAAGCCACAGAAATGGGTGATACCATGGCTGGACACAGACTATGGCTCTGCTCTTTTTGATGACAAGAAGTAGGATGGGAAGAGCCCAGCTGGACCCCAGAGCTCAAAGACAGACATTGTTTAAAATTCCTTTTCACTTCCAAACTGAGGAGATTTGATAGCAGAATCAATAAGGTACTCCAAAAAAAAGCCCTCATGTTACATTTTGAAGCCTTTTTAAAGTATAAACCAGTGCCAAATAAAGGAGCAAGCCTCTGAAGTCAGAACACAGTTCTTGGATGTTTTGCTCCCAAATTGAATTATTATTAAAAGGGGAAGGGAAGTAACCTAAAAGCCTTTACAGTCTATTTTAAAATGAAAGGATGTTTTTCATTTAACTCTCTGTAACAGAATAATTTGAAAGTAACTGAGGAAATCGTGTAATCCCAGATGGTCTGTGTTCTGTGTGCTCTTGTGAAGCTGCTGTGACTCCACTGCATTAAAAAAAGACATACATTATTTTGTAGCAATTGTCCATGACACTGAGGCTTACAACATAAATATTGCAATACCTCATCCAGTTTCTGTATGACACACCATGTTTTATTGCAGCAATGTCTCATAATAGATGAAGGTGCTGCAGGGTCCTGTTTGGCCAATTGCTATAGGACCCAGGAGTGCACTTTCATAAGGGGGGAATATCTCCCATGGGAAGGGAGTTAAGATGAGGACTGGATGCCAGAAGAACCAACTAAAGGCTTCACATGCAATCCTGGGCAAATATTTCCTGTGCCTCATCCCTCCCCAGCCCCTCCATTAACTGGGAGGTTGTTTCCTCCCTTGCAGATAGCACTGGATGCAAGGTAATGGAGCACAGCCCTGCTATGCACAGCAGAATGCCTCTAAATCAAGAAGCCAGTGTTTTTTGCCAACATGACAGATTGAAAAATGCTTCTGGTACTTCCATGAGTGGGTTACTAAGCAACACTTTGGCTTCCAGGGAGTAGCCGTGCTGGATGTGATCTCGTGCGCCAGCAGCCTGACCACCTCCCCAGCTGGAGCACTGGGGAGAGGAGGGTGAGTGTGTGTTGGCAGCAAGGCTGCGTGGCTTCACTGGCTGTAAAACTGGTTCCTTCAGGATGAGCTGTAACCACAAAGAAAAAATATCCCAGAGGTGACAATGGGCCTGCTCACGGGGTGCCTAAAAAGCAAGGACACTATCAGGACATACCGCTGGGTGAGAAGTAAAGCTTAGAAGGTTTAAGCACCACTCGGTAAACCTGGTCATGCAAACTTTCACTTCAGCCTGTCTCAGAGCAAATGATGCTGAAGAGGACTGACTCCAGGGACAGATGCTAAAAATGATAGGGGCTGGAAAAGATTTCCATGTGAGGAGGCAGAGAGATCAAGAAGACTAGAACAGATTAGAAATGGGTAAAAGGGGGGAGGTTAGAGCTGAGTGAAGTGAGGTCTGACACAGAAGAGGAAAATCATGCACTGCTGTCCACTGTTTCCTGATATAGCAGTAAGGGGTTGTTTACAAGAAAACCAAAAGGCAATACACTGAAAACTGATGAATCAAGTCCAAACTCCACAGAGTTAGAGAGGAATTTGCCCTGGCTGCTGGTTGCTCCATCTCTATCTTTTGTTGAGGTTTCTCACTTTCCTTCAGCGTCTGTGACATGGCACCACCAGAACCAGGCTGAACCAGAACCAAGTGTAAACAGACCAGGTTAATCTGGGACAGAAATAACCTATTTTCTTACACATGTTGGTTGTGCTCAAGTATTAAGCAGCACACATCTTTTAACAAAGGCTAAAGTCTAAGATTACTTAGGCTGGGCCTCTTTAAGACACCAGGCCAACCTCTTGGCTTAAAGTCAAAGGCGGAATATTGATTGAGAGCAGCTGAGAATCAGAGTCATAGAATCATAGAATGGTTTGGGCTGGAAGAGACCTTATAGATCACCTAGTTCCAATCCCCCCTACTATGGGCAGGAACACCTTCCACTAGACCAGGTTGCTCAGAGCCCCATCCAACCTGGTCTTGAACACTGCCAGGGAGGGGGCAGCCACAGCTTCTCTGGGCAACCTGTGCCAGTGCCTCACTGCCCTCATAGTAAAGAATTCCTTCCTTATATCTAATCTAAACCTACCCTCTTTCAATTTAAAGCCATTACCCCTTGTCCTATTACTACATGCCCTTGTAAAAAGCCCCTCTCCAGCTCTCTTGTAGGCCCCTTCAGGTACTGGAAGGCTGCTGTAAGGTCTCCCCGGAAGCTTCGCTTCTCCAGGCTGAACAGCCCCAACTTTCTCAGCCTTTCCTCATATCTGGCCTGTCTTTTAGAGTATTGGTACTCTTTCATGTGTCAATAAATCATGCTCCAGATAAGACTGAGATTAAGCTGTAAGGGATAATGTTTTGCCTTATTTTGTTAGAATGCTGACACACTTTGCAAAACAAATACGATTTTCTCCCTTCTCCTTCTTCTCCTTCAAGGTGCGTAACACTTATTATAGGACTATAGATCTATTCCTGGTAGGTGAGCAATATTTATAGTAAATAATATTAATATGATACACAAATACATATTTACTTGTATATATAGCTTAAAGTCTCCTTGTAATTAAAATTCAATACTACAGCATCACACAGTAAGGCTCTATCACTGTATAAATGGTATTGTCACTATGTTGGGATCATTACTTGTGCATTTTAAAAGTGCAGTTATAAGTTGATGACATCACAGTTTTTATCTGACAGATCCACTATGATGTCACAGATTTATCTTCCTTCTACTCCCCTTTTGAATAATGGGGTCAGTGTTGTCCCAAAGTTAAATAAAGGATCAACAGCAAAGATCCTAACCCAGTCTTCCCCACCCCCAATTTTAGTTGTTGGTGTTTTTCTTTGCAACCACTTCTAGCAAAAAAACACGTGTATACCATTGGTACACTCAGTCTGAAATGGCAGATGAAGGAAACATGAAGCAATAACTTAACATGTACACAGACTTCTGGTTCTTAGGAGATCTGATTGTCTAGCACAGATGACAATTTACTTGAATGCTCTTGAGCCTCTCTTTACATCTGCAATTCAATGCAATAAATTATTCTCAGGCCTGTCCCCATCACTTCTGACCCAGGCTGTGGTGCTGGAAGAAAGTTAGAGCAAACAGCAGGACTGTTGATCTTTGCTGCAGCACCAAAAGTGGAAAACCATCAAGGTAAAGAGCAAATATTTCTCCCTGCATTTTTGAAGAACATATTTATGACTACAAAAGAGTCTATATGACCTACTGTGTGACCTTAGTGGTGGGCTGGGATTAAGTCAGCACATGAGTTTGATTCCATGCAATGATCAAGGGTTTGTTGAATGCTTCCAAGGAGGAGATAAAAGCTGACGGTTTGGTTTGGACCTCTCTCTATTTCCTAATTGCTCTAGATGCTTCAAATCACCTTCGGCATACACTGTCTCTGAAATCCAGGAATATATTGTAAGAGAAGAAAAAAATGAGAATGAACAACGAAGGATATTCTGTAATGAAGCTCAATGGAGAGGACACTTGGAAATTCCTCATACACTTGCTGTAGATTTCCCAAAAGGATGTAGGGGCACATCTCGTGTTATACTCCTAGGAGAGCTATGAAGGAAGAGCACATTAGGCATAACATTCATGCCTCGTCCTTTGATTTTCAGCAGATATTTCCCTTTTAATGTCGCTGGCAAAGTTTGCACTGACAGTGCGTAGTGGACATCAAAATGCAGTCCTGAGTCCAGCAGCAGCAGATGTCTGGGCTGGAAACATCTATGCTCCCGTAGAGTTCATGGGGAGCAGGGGGTTTGGCCTTCCAGGCAGAAAATCTCGAGGAATCTAAGGGAAATACTTCACTTGATTTTCAGGACTGTAGGCACATGGCTTCTTGATAAGAATTAGCAGTTTCAAGATCTTATATGGCAACAGTAGAAAGACTCCTATCCAAGGGGACAAAACTCCGGGCTGTGATACCTCATGCACAGGTGATACATGTTAGCAAAGATGCTTCAGACTGCTACAAAAAGAAGCGCTCTCCCAGCCAACCAATTCAATCACTCAAGACACGGAAAGGAGATGAACATGAAATGGACTTGTCATTCTTTACCAGTCTTTCAGAGTATGAAGAATAAAACCTGTGCTTCTCTCTCCTTGGCTTCTGAAAAGCGGGGCGAGAGGAAACATTTCCTGAGTCATCGTGGAGGTGAAACCGATAGTTTGTTGCAATGAACTCAATCAGACAGATAACTAGGCTGACAGGAGTCTGAAAGAAAATATCAATACCTGAAAAATCAGCGGTTTTGGGGGTATGAAGTGCTTAATTGTTAACTTCATGCATACAAGGGGTGATAAGCTGAGCTAGAAATAGTAGTTTCCTCATTTCAAAACAGCAGCAACAACATACATTCTCAATGCACGGGTGAATACTGAAATAATAATTTATATTTTCATCCAATGTAGCAGAAACACACACCAAATGTTAATAAGCTATTGGTTTGATTCCCCAGCTGCAAAATGCCTGGCATTCTCACCGGCATTTATGCAATAAGAGGCTAAACCCTAAAACCCCTTCTGTCCCCCAGAACCAATTGCTGTTGTTTACCTCTCCCCGCAGCCCCCAGCTGCACAGCAGTGGTGGGACTCGCTAAACCCGGTAGAGGTGCGGCTGGAGAGACAGGACAGTAACACACCTCTCCCCAGCCCTGCTCTGGGACTTGGCCATTGGGACAGCCAGACTGTGCTCTCACATCTTGCAGCCTGGCTCCTTTGGGAGAGCCGCTGTCCCCTAAGGGCCGGGGGCACTGCCCAGCAGCCTGGTCGCTCTTGCCCTCATCTGCAGCGCGGTGAGAGCCTGCGCCCGGCTGGCACCGCAGGGGACAGAGCTGGGATGGTGCCAGCAAAAGGCAGCCCAGGAGCAGGGACCTGATGCTCCGGCCCCGGCCGATGGCACCTTCACTGGCAGAGAGGAGGCTGCCTGAGCCTGCACTGCTATGGTATTGTGACGGGGAGCATGCTGGGCAGCTGCGCCTATAAATCAATCCCCTTCGGACCAGAGACCCTCCGTCCTCTCGCTTCCCCTCCAGCAAAACTAAGTTTACCTTATGTAAACCAGACCGGGTTTGGTGCCTGCCCTGAAAAGCCATTTAACTACTGCTGGGGCTGGAGGTTGTTGTTAGTAATTTTATTACTACAGAAGATGGATTTGGCTGCCTGCCAGTCCCTGCTCCTGCCCTCTTTGACCAGAGGAGAAGCACAACTTCAGTAACTAAAACATTTCATTTCCTCTTCAGGGTCTCAGACCTTCGGCATCCAGCTCCTGGCTTGTCACCTGCTCCCATCTCCCCAGGCAGCATCACGGGACCATGGCTGGCAGAAATAAATGGCATAAGGAACAGCACAGGAGAGCTGCCTCTGCTTGCTCTGCCACAGCCTGGCTCTGCAGCACTGTAGTCAATGGCAGCACTCGGTTCTTGCACACTTCTTGTTGTGGTGGGCAGGGCACGAGAGGGACAACACCCCTCTACTCCAGCCCCAGCAGTGGTGGTCACCCTGCCTGGCTGCCCAAAGAAAACAAACGCAGATGTCCCTTGTCCTGTCATGTAGTATATCATAGAATCATTAAGGTTGGAAAAGACTTCTAAGGTCATCAAGCCCAACTGTCAACCCATTACTGCCAGGCCTTCTAAAACATGTTCTGAAGTGCCATATCTCCAGGGATGGTGACCCCACCACTTCCCTTGGCAGCCCATTCCAATGCTTCACAACTCTTTCAGTAAAGAAATTTTCCCTAATATGCAATCTAAACTTCCCCTGTCGCTAGTTACCCGGGAGACGAACACCTGCCTCACTACAGTGTCCTTTCAGGTAGTTGTAGAGCGCAATAAGGTTCCCCCTCAGCCTCCTCTTCTCCAGACTAAACAACCCCAGTTCCCTCAGCTGCTCCTCATTAGACTTGTTCTCTAGACCCCTCACCAGCCTCTTTGCCCTTCTCTGGACAAACTCCAGCACCTCAATGTACTTGTACTGAGGGGCCCAAAACTGAATGCAGTACTCAAGGTGCAGCCTCACCAGTGCCGAGTACAGGGCACGATCACCTCCCTACTCCTGCTGGCCACACTATTCCTGATACAAGACACGATGCCGGTGGCCTTCTTGGCCATCTGGGCACACTGCTGGCTCATGTTCAGCCGGCTGTCAATCAGCACCCCCAGGTCCTTTTCCACCGGGCAGCTTTCCAGCCACTCTTCCCCAAGCCTGTAGTGTTGCATGGGGTTGTTGTGACTGAAGTGCAGGACCCAGCATTTGGCCTTGCTGAACCTCATACAGCTGGCATCAACCCATGGATCCAGNCTGTCCAGATCCCTCTGCAGAGNCTNCCTACCCTCAAGCAGATCGACACTCNCNCCCANCTTGGTGTCATCTGCAAACTTACTGAGGGAGCACTCAGTCCTCTCATCCAGATCATTGATAAAGATGTTNAACAAGACNGGACCCAAAACTGAGCCCTGGGGANCACCANTCGTGACTGGCCGCCAGCTGGATTTAACTCCATTGACCACAACTCTCCGGGCTCAGCCATCCAGACAGTTTTTTACCCAGCAAAGTGTACACCCATCCAAACCCTGAGCAGCCAGTTTCTCCAGGAGGATACTGTGGGAAACAGTGTCAAAGGCCTTACTAAAGTCTAGGTAGACAACATCCGCAACCTTTCCCTCATCCACTAGGTGGGTCACATGGTCACAGAAGGAGATCAGGTTGGTCAAGCAGGACCTGCCTTTCATGAACCCATGCTGGCTGGGCCTGATCCCCTGGTTGTCCTTCACATGCCTGGCGAGCGCACTCAGGATGAACCACTCCATAATGTTCCTTGGCACTGAGGTCAGGCTGACAGGCCTGTAGCTCCCTGGATCCTCCTTCCAGTCCTTCTTGTAGATAGGCATCACATTGGCAAGCCTCCAGTTGTCTTGGACTTCCCCTGTCAGCCAGGACTGCTGATAAATGATGGAAGAGTGGTTTGGCCAGCTCCTCCCCCAGTTCCCTCAGTACTCTCAGGTGGATCCCATCCAGCCCCATGGACTTGTGAGTGTCCAGGTGGCATAGCAGGATGTTAACTGTTTCCTCCTGGATTATGGGAGGTTTATTCTGCTCTCCATCCCTGTCTTCCAGCTCTGGGGGCTGAATACAGTGGGAATAACAGGTCTGACTATTAAAGACTGAGGCAAAGAAGGCATTAAGTACCTCAGCCTTTTCCTTATGCTTGGAGGCAATGTTCTCCCCTGCATCCAATAAAGGATGGAGATTCTCCTTGGCCCTCTTTTTGTTGTTAATGTATTTGTAAAAACATTTTTTGTTATCCCTTACAACAGTGGCCAGACTGAGTTCTAAATGGGCTTTTGCCTTTCTAATTTTCTCTCTACTCAACCTAATGAGATCCCTGTACTCTTCTTGAGTCACCTGCTCCTGCTTCCAAAAGTGGTAAACTCTCCTTTTTCTCCTGAGTCCCAGCAAAAGCTCCCTGTTCAGCCAGGCCTGTTGTCTTCCCCAGCAGTTCGTCTTGTGGTACATGGGGACAGCATGCTCCTGTGCCTTTAAGACTTCCTCCTTGAAGAATGTCCAGCCTTCCTGGACCCCTTTGCCCTTCAGAACCCTCTCCCAGGGACTCTCTCAACCAGATACCAAACAGAATCACAGAATCACAGAATCACAGAATCACAGAATCACAGAATGGTAGGTGTTGGAAGGGACCTCTGTGGGTCATCTGGTCCAACCCCCCTGCCGAAGCAGAGTCACCTACAGCAGGCTGCACAGGACCTCATCCAGGCAGGTCTTGAATATCTCCAGAGAAGGAGACTCCACAACCTCCCTGAGCAGCCTGTTCCAGTGCTCTGTCACCCTCAGAGGGAAGAAATTCTTCCTCACGTTCATACGGAACTTCCTGTGCTTCAGTTTGTGCCCATTGCCCCTTGTCCTGTCGCTGGGCACTACTGAAAAGAGCTTAGCCCCATCCTCCTGACACCCACCCTTCAGATATTTGTAAGCATATGTAAGGTCCCCTCGCAGCCTTCTCTTCTTCAGGCTGAACAAGCCCAGCTCCCTCAGCCTCTCCTCGTAGGAGAGATGTTCCAGTCCCCTCACCATCCTTGTAGCCCTCTGCTGGACTCTCCAGTAGCTCTTCATCTTTCTTGAAGTGGGGAGCCCAGAACTGGACACAGTACTCCAGATGAGGACTCACTAGGGCAGTGTAGAGGGGAAGGAGAACCTCCCTCGTCCTGCTGGCCACACTCTTCTTGATGCACCCCAGGATTCCATTGGCTTTCTTGGCAGCCAGGGCACACTGCTGGCTCATGG